>Ga0247814_10000554_pt1 | contig 28531 bp, 30 predicted proteins | sample UWRJL179409R1_FD_179947 | JGI IMG/M metagenome (GOLD analysis project Ga0247814, IMG submission 179947) | Plant litter microbial communities from Arlington Agricultural Research Station in Wisconsin, United States - UWRJ-L179-409R-1 | ecosystem: Environmental > Terrestrial > Plant litter >... | reverse complement strand
CCTCTTCAAACCAGCTGGATCCCTTTGTCATTATGTCGTTGTAAAATTCGGGAGGAAGATTCAATTCTGTATTGTATTCAAAGGTGTTTTTTCCTTTTACTTTTAATACATAATCTTTCTCTTCAATAAGTTCTTCCAGTCCGTCTCTTTTGAATTCCTTGTAATAATTCTTTTTCTCAGGCGTTTTTTGAGAATGCGCTGATGAAGCAATTTTAGCCCTGTCCTGAAGTCTTTTTATAAAATAATATTCGTTGTTTGCTTGAAAAGAGAAAAAATGACAATGCACAAAAGCGAAGTGCTAAAGCACGAAAGCGCAATATAAGTGATGGTTATTTTTTTTCTAATTTGCATAAATTATGATTTTATAATATAGCCCAAACCTTTAATAGTATGGATTAATTTGGTGTGATAAGGTTTGTCTATTTTGTTTCTCAAATAATTGATATACACATCAACTACATTGGTATTCATGTCAAAATTGATGTCCCAAACGTTGTCAAGAATTTTCTCTCTGGATAAAATAGTTTCGGCATTGCGAGCCAAATAATGCAATAATTTGAATTCTTTGGCGGTCAACTGAATGAGTTCTCCATTTCTTTTTACTGATTTTGCATTACTATCAATTTCTAAATCCTCAATTTGAATCAAATCATTCGGTTTGTGTTCTTGATTTGATCTTCGGGCGAGAGCTGCTATTCGAGCTTCTAACTCAGAAAATTTAAAGGGTTTTACCAGATAATCATCGGCACCAGAATTCAATCCAGTAACAATATTTTCGGTTGTTCCTAAGGCAGTTAGGAGTAAAATGGGAACATAATTTTTAGCAGCTCTTAATCGTCTGCAAATTTCGATTCCGTTAATATCTGGAAGCATGATGTCTAAAATAACCACATCAAAATTGTAATTTAAAATCATTTCCAGCGCAGTTGTTCCGTCAAGGGCAACGCTTACCTCATTGTTTTTTTCCGAAAGTCCTTTTCGTATAATGGATAGAAGATTTGGTTCGTCTTCAACAATGAGTAGTTTCATAAATTGATTTTATATTTTACCAAAAATATATATTGTCTTCTTAAAATTATGCAAAATTTTGTTTTATATTTTCATTTTGTGAATAAGCAGCTTTTCTTCTTCTTTTTTTAGCTGTTTTTGTAAATAATTCCAAAATTTGACTTCATCATTCGAATTCTATTTCAAAATATTGAAGAATGGTTTTGTAATTATCCTGCGCACTAAGGCAAGTGTCTAATAGATATTCTTTTACATGAGACCATTCTTGCAAGCCTCTGTAATAAAAAAACTTTAATTCTTCATCTATAATAAAAGGAACAATATTGTTAGCAAGACACTCTTTAAAGATAATTAACCGGCCAACACGACCATTACCATCTTGAAAAGGATGAATAATTTCAAATTGATAATGAAAGTCTATAATGTCTTCGAAACTTTTCTTTTCAATGCTATGGTATTCAGAAAGTAATGCTGCCATTTTTGTAGCAACTTCTTTAGGAGGACAAGTTGCATTACCTCCAACTTCATTCGGTAGTTTTTTATAGTCACCCACATTAAACCAATCTTTTCGACTATCAGACGTTCCTGATTTTAATAAAAAGTGCAATTCTTTAATGAAAGATTCAGTTAGTTTCGCTTTGGCTTTATCAATAATTAAATCAATGCAACGAAAGTGGTTTGTTGTTTCTATGATATCATCGACATTGACATTTTCTTTGGATGCTCCAATGGTATTAGTTTCGAAAATGTATCGGGTTTGGTCATGAGTTAACTTACTTCCTTCAATACGATTCGAATTATAAGTAAGATCAATTTGCGTACGATGGTAAATACCACCATTGAGTTTCATCTCTTTTTGTTCTTTAAGATGATTGAGTAAAGGATTATTACTAAACTTCTTTTTATTGCCTTTCTCAGGTATTGTCGCATCTTCAGGAATATTCCAGGTTTTACCCGTCAAAAAAGCTCCTTTAATTCTTGCTGTTGCGCAATAATTTCGAATAGTTCTTTCGGGAATATTCCATTTTTTCGAAAATTCACTTACTGAAATATAGTTCATAATTTATTTAAAAATGCCGTTATCGGCAAATGCAAAACAAAAATAGATAAATAAGTTTTATTTTTTGCCGATATCGGCAGGAATTTAGATTTGTACTTATGGTATGAATGGTGATGAAAAATTATTCCAATAAAAAAGCGTCACAAAATGAGACGCTTTCTAATAGGGTTTGAAATATTTTTAAAGTTCTATTGACTGTATAATTTCAAGTAAATCGCTTTTTAGTTTCTCATTTGTAATTCCTTCACTGCTATTAAAATTGTCATTAAAACTTGGCAATGAAAAACTCCCTTTAATTACCGCTCCTTGAAAAGGAAAACGATTTTTTGCAATCTCTAAAACCGTAAGACCGCCTCTAGGTCCTGGAGAAGTAGATAGGATTAGGGTTTGTTTTTCCTGAAAAAATTTAGGATTGATTCTAGATGTCCAGTCAAAAATATTTTTGAAAGCTGTTGAATAAGCACCGTTATGTTCCGCAAGTGAAACCACAACTAAATCAGCAGTTCCTAGTTTGTTAAAAAACTGAGTTGCTAATTCAGGGATTCCATTTTTAGATTCTTTATCTAAAGAAAAAATAGGCATTTCGTAATCGTTTAAATCCAGAACTTCTACATCAGTATTTTCAAATTGTGATGCAGCATAAACAGCTAATTGCTTATTGATAGAATTTGTGCTTGATGAAGCACCAAAGGCGATAATTTTTTTAGTCATTTTTTATTAGTTTAAAAAGTAAGTCAAAGCTCCCGAAGGGCATTTGTTTATGGTATCAATAATTTTTTCTGTTGTTGAACTTTCTGGTTTTATCCAAGGTTTTTCTTTAGGTTGAAATACCTGTGAATTATGACTAACACAATTAGCCGAATGAATGCATTTTGCCGATTGCCATACAATGGTAACTTCACCATTTGTATATTCCTTAGTGATATCTTTTGGATTCATAAATTACAATTGCGTTTTAATCGTTATTTTTCCTTTTAAGATTTTAGAAACAGGGCATTTATTAGCAATTTGTATTAATCGTTCTTTTTGCTCTACGCTAATATCAGTAGAAAAAGTAATTTGTCTGGAAAAAATGGTTTCAAATTCGCCATCTAGTTCTTGTTGGGCATTTACTGCAATGTTGATTTCAGGAATGTCCCAGCCTTTTCGGTCAATGTACATTCGTAAAGTAGCTAAAGTACAACTTGCCAAAGAAGCTAAAAGTGCCGAATAAGGATCAGGGCCTAAATCTTTTCCTCCCGTAACTTCAGGTTCATCCATGATAAATTGACCGTTACGCCATGAAATAGTACACAAATATTTTTGAGTTCCAATAGTTCCAGTAATGTCTTTTTCTAATATATTTTTCATAATTGCTATCTGTAAATAAATCTTTTAAAAATGATTACAAAACATCACTATACTCAGGTGTTTTGTCAAAAACTTTTTTTGCAAATGGGCACAAAGGAAGAATTTTTATTTCTTTTTCCCTCGCAAATAAAACTGCTTTCTCAACCATTTTTTTACCAAAGTTTTTTCCGTTATGTCCTGGATTTACTTCGGTATGATCAATAATGATCCTGTGTGGTCCAGCGAAAACAAAGGTCATTTTTGCCTCAATTGCATCATCTACTTTTACGTAAAAATAACCTTTTTTTTCGTTGAATTCTAGTCCTATACTTTCATTCATGATTGTTCATTTTTTTAGTGAGTCATTGGAATTTCCATTAATAAAAACTTAGCATAGCTTGTTGCTTTGATGTCTAATGCTTTAAAATCAGTAATTCCTAAACCATCGCGAGTTTCTAATTCCTGACCATCAACAGTAATAGTTCCTGAAATTACAAAAATATAAATTCCGTTTCCTTGTTTTTTAATTTCATAGGTTTTAGAAAAATCTTTATCAAAATCAGCCAAATGAAACCAAGCATCCTGGTGAATCCAAACTCCGGCATCATTAGCATTTGGTGATAATATTTGAGCAAAATTATTTTTTTGTTCTGCTGTATCTAAAGTAATTTGTTGATAACGCGGAGTTACATTTCTAGTTTTTGGAAACAACCAAATTTGGAATAATTTAGTTCTTTGATCTGCATTTGGGTTAAATTCGCTATGTTGAATTCCTGTTCCGGCACTCATTACCTGAACGTCACCTGTTTTGATAGTAGCGGCATTTCCCATGCTGTCTTTGTGTGCTAAATCACCTTCAAGTGGAATAGTAATGATTTCCATATTGTCGTGTGGATGTGTTCCAAAACCCATTCCCGGAGCAACAGTATCATCATTCAAAACGCGAAGTGTACCAAACTGTACTCTATCTGGATTATACCAGCTTGCGAAACTAAAACTGTGGTATGCATTTAACCATCCGTGATCTGCGTGTCCTCTTGTATCTGCTTTGTGTAAAACTGTAGTTGCCATGATATTTTTTGTTTATTGATTATTACATTACAAAAGTACAGCCGTCATAAGCGTTTTGCACTTAACCTAGATTAAGAAACAATAAACAACGATTTAATTGACACTTTTGAGTTGTGTTTTTTATTCAAAATGTAATAAAATGATTAATGTACAGGATGATAATTATATAAACATCTTTCATATATATAGAACATTTATTGGATTAATAAAGAGTAATTTCGGGATTTTAAAAATAAGCTCAAAACATTGATAATGATTAAATTATATAAAGCAATACTATTTCTGTTTTTAATTTCTTCTAATGCTTTTTCGCAAATTGATTTTGACAAAGTGATTATCAGGAAAAACATGTCGCAACAGTGGGAATTAGATAGTATCGATAAACAAGGAACTTTTAGATTGGTTTCCTATCGTCCTATTTATTTTGCTGCAGCACGCTGGTCCAGCAAAAGCAATGAAGAACCTTTTGACGAAAGTGGCGAATTTGCAACGGACGATAATAACATTTTTAATAATATTGAAACCAAGTTCCAAATTAGTTTTAAAACCAAATTAATTCAGGGTTTGTTTTTTGGGAAAGGCGATTTATGGGCAGCATATACTCAAAAAGCACATTGGCAGGTATACAATAAAAAATTATCCAGAGCTTTTAGAGAACTTAATTATGAACCTGAACTGATTTTAAATTTTCCTGTGAACATTAATCTGTTCAAAGGAAAAATCAGAACTTTTGGTATTATTTTCAATCATCAATCGAATGGGAAAGCTATTCCTACCTCACGAAGCTGGAATAGAATTATTTTAAATATTGGATATGATTACGATAATTGGACTGTAAATTTCAGACCTTGGTATCGTATGCCTGATACCGAAGATGAAAATCCAGGGATTACTAAATATGTAGGAGATGCAGAGCTGGAAGTAGGAACGCACTTTGGGAAACACGAATTCTACACGATCATCAATCATTCTTTCAGTACTTTCGAAAAAGGAAATATCCAGCTCAATTATGTCTTTCCTATTCATGGTCATTTAAGAGGACATGCTCAGGTTTTTCACGGATATGGCGAAACTTTAATTGATTATAATGTAAGCCAAACCACCATAGGAATCGGAGTTTCTTTTGCTAATTGGTAAACAATTATTTATTTCCGTAACAATCTCGATTTCATTTTACTAAAGAATTCGGGTGTCACCCCTATATAGGAAGCAATTTGTTTTTGAGGTATTTTATGAGTCAGAGTAGCATATCTTTTGTTGAATTTATCAAAACGTTCTTCAGCCGATAAACTTAAATTATCCATCAATCTTTCCTGGTTAGCTACTAATGAGTTTTCAGTAAGAATTCTAAAAAAACGTTCCAGTTTTGGAATTTGTGTGTATAGTTGCTCTTGATTTTCTTTAGAAAGCAGCACCAATTCGGCATCTTCTAAAACTTCGATAAAAAGATTACCTGGTTTTTGAGATAATAAACTGTACATATCGCCCATCCACCAACCTTCGCAGGCAAAACTCAAAACGTGTTCTACAATATTGTCATTAATATTGAAACTTCTTAAAATACCAGAATTTACAAAATAAGAGTGTTTGCAAATTTCTCCAGAGCTCAGTAGAATGGTTTTTGCTTTGTACTTATGAATTTCAGTTTTACTCAGGAAAAGTTCCTTTTCTTCATCAGTGAGCTTAACGTGTTTTTCTATGTTGTTTATAATCAGAGCCATTGTTCTTTTTAAGAATTAACGCTGCAATATAGCTATTTTGATGCGTTTGTTTTTTCCTTTTAAAGAAGAATTTTTATGATAGTTGTGCATAATAAATGTTTTTTAAACGTTTAATTTAATTAATATTGTTACTAGTATAGCAGGATTCTAAAAGAGAATTTTGACACAAAACAAGAGATTTTACTAAGTCATTAAATTACATGTATATAGAAGTTATTCGCAATGTCTGAAACAAAAGCAATTGATAATAAACTGTTGGTTACACAACTTATGATGGGAAATGAAAAAGCTTTCAGTGCGCTTTTCAATACCTATTATAATGATGTTTATGCCTATAGTTTGAGCATGCTTAAAAATCAAGTCCTTGCCGAAGAAATTGTTCAGGATGTGTTTTTAAACATTTGGTTGCATAGAGACAGACTCAATGTTGATTTGTCATTCAAGTCTTATGTGTTTACCATTACACGTAACTTAACATTCAATCTTATTAGTAAAATAGCAAATGGCCATAAGCTTAAAGAAGAAGTTTTTTATGTAAGTCAAAAATCATACAGTCCCGTTGAAGATATTCTTGCTGAAGCCGATTATGATATTATAAAAAAGAAAGCCATTGAGCAATTGCCTCCCAAGCGAAGAATTATTTTTGAAATGTCGCGTAATGAAGAAATGAGTTATGAGGAAATTAGCCAGAAATTAAATATCTCTGTAAGTACTGTTAAGGGACAAATGAGTAAAGCCTTAGCAGATATTAGAGTTTTTTTGCAAAATTATGACGATGTAAAAATGCTGATAATCCTTATTTCATCGCATTGGTTGAAATAAAAATTGGTTAATTAGATTTTTTTTCAAAAAAAACAATACCCGAGTAGTACTTCTTTATTTCTCATCTGTATTATATACAAGAACGTATATTATGCAACACGATATCCATATTCAAAACTTATTGAAAAAATTTGTTCTCAACCAATGTTCTAAGGAGGAAGTTGACGAAGTGGTTCAGTATATCCAGGGATTAACTGATTCAAATGAATTTCCAACCGTAGAAGAAGTCCTGGCAATTTTAGACGAAAAACCAATGATGAATGAGCTTGATGCAATTCGGATTCGGGACAAAATACTAGCAATGCCTCAAAGAGAAGAAAGTATTCATTTAAAAAAGAAATCTTATTTTATCAAATATGCAGCAGCCGCAATTTTTGTGGGTGTTTTATCTACAGCTTATTTATTTAAAGAAGCTATTTTCAATAATCCAGTTCAATCTGTTCCAGTAATAGTCAAACAAGATGTAAAAGCTAATGAGCCTGGTACTGACAAAGCAATACTGACTCTGGCAAACGGATCGCAAGTAGCTTTAGTAAACGGATCTTCATTGAAAACACAAAATGCCAAAAGTAATGGTGAGGGAATTGTTTATGAAGCCAATAAAGATAAAAATATAGAAGTAGTCAATTACAATTATTTGACCATTCCCAGAGGAGGTAAATTCTTTATCAAATTGTCTGATGGCACTCAGGTTTGGTTGAATTCTGAAACTAAAATAAAATTCCCGGTAGCTTTTATAGAAGGGCAAACCAGACAAGTAGAATTAGTGTATGGAGAAGCTTATTTTGAGGTTTCACCAAGTACAAAACATAAAGGAGCTCATTTTAAAGTGCTGAATAACAAACAGGAAATAGATGTTATTGGTACTGAATTTAATATCAAAGCTTATAAAGATGAAGCTAACATTTATACCACTTTAGTTGAGGGCAAGGTCGATGTGAAAATTGAAAACAAAAAACAACGATTAATGCCCAATCAACAATTCAGTTTAAATATCAAGACCAGCAATTCGTTTGTAAAAAATGTAGATGTCTACAATGAAATATCATGGAAAGAAGGTGTTTTTAGTTTCGAAAAAACAACACTTAAGGATATGATGAAAGTATTGTCCCGCTGGTATAATTTCGATTTTGTATTCAAAAATAAAGCTATAGAAAATGAAGTTTTTGATGGTGTTTTAAGAAAAAATCAAAGCTTAGATGAGATTTTAGGAAGTATTAAAAATTTTAAAATTATAAAAAACTATGAAATAAAAAATAAAGAAGTAATTCTGGAATAAAAACCACCAAGTAAGCCTATTTACTTTATTCCACGCTATTTATCGATTACCTATTGTACAACCAACCAACCTAAAAATTATGAAAATTAAAGCATTTAATGCCTCTGTTCCCAATAGAGAAAGGCTAATTAAAACTGTTATGAGAGCATTTGTTTTTTTATGGTGCACTAATGTTTTTTGCCTCAATATTGGCAACACATTTGCACAAGTAAATGTCGTTATTGAAAAAGATCAGTCAGCAACTATTTTTGAAGTATTTAAAATCATAAAACAGCAAACGGATCTGAACTTTGTTTATCCCAGAAAAGTTTTTAAAGACATTCCGGATGTCGAACTAAAAAAAGGTACTATTGCGGTATCTAAATTATTAAAGCAATGTCTTTCCAGTAATAATCTCGACTTTGAGCTTACGGAAGATAATACAATCATAATTAAAGAAAAGCCTGTAGTGGTGCCAAAGGCAGTGCAACAAAAAACAGTAAGTGGAAAAATTACTGATGCTACAGGACAACCTTTGCCCGGTGTAAATATTGTTGAAAAAGGAACCACAAACGGAATTCAGACCGATTTTGACGGTAATTTTTCAATAAGCTTAAAAAATGAGAAAGGAACTTTGGTCGTTTCTTACATTGGCTTTAAAACAAAAGAAATTGTATTAGATGGACAAAATAATCTTTCAATCAAATTAGAAGAAGACTCCGCTAAGTTAGAAGAAGTAGTGGTTGTGGGTTACGGTTCTGTTAAAAAAAGAGATTTAACCGGATCAGTAGTTTCTGTTGGTTCAGATAAATTAGAAGGAAGGTCAAATTCTAATGTGCTTCAATCGCTTGCTGGGCAGGCAACAGGTGTGCAAATTACACAATCTCAGGGTGCTCCAGGTCTTGCGCCTACAGTAAAAGTACGTGGTGCTTCTTCCATAAATGCAGGAACTACACCGCTTTATGTTATAGATGGTATTCCGTTAGAAGACAGTTCAACAAATTCAACTGATACAGGAATTACCACAGGGAGTAATTTAAGTTTTAATCGAAATCCACTCAATTTTATTAACCCTAATGATATTGAATCGATTGATATTTTGAAGGATGCTTCTTCAGCTGCCATTTATGGTTCTCGAGGAGCAAATGGTGTTGTTATTATTACAACCAAGCAAGGAAAAGCAGGTAAGACTAAAATTGATGCCACTTTTGAAACAGGTTTTTCTCATGTGAACCGTAAGACTGAGATGATGAACTCTTCTGAATTTATTGCTTACAATTCGGCTGCAAGAAATAATTCATGGGCTACAATTGTTGCTGCAAATCCATCAGCTACCAGAGGAATTAATGTAACAGTTCCTGTAGAATTTTCTGATCCGGCTTGGATTGCCCGTATTGGGAATGGAACAGATTGGCAGGATGTTGCCTTTAGAACGGCACATAACAAAAATTTTCAACTGTCGGCTTCTGGAGGTAGCGAGAAAACACAATTTATGGTTTCCTTGGGTTATTTAGATTCTGAAGGAGTTGTGGATAGAAATACTTATGAGCGAATTAATTTAAGATCAAATATCAAGCATAAGTTTAATGATAAAATCCGCATGGGAATGAACATTGGTCTTAGTCGTGCCAATGAAGCGCCTTATGGTACAGGAGGAAAAAGTGACGTGGTGAGTTTGGCCTTACAAAGCACCCCGTTTTTTCCGCTGTATGTTGAAACAGGAAGTTTAGGTTTTAAAGATCCAGCTTCAATTTGGAATACATTTGCAAAATATGGTTTCCAGCTTTGGCATCCTTATTCATTAACTAGAGAAGCAACTGCTAAAAAAGTAACTAATATATCAACTGTTACTTCTTATCTGGAATGGGATCTTATTAAAGATTTAACTTTAAAAACTTCTGCGAGTTCTAATATTGAGAATACAGTTCATAATTTCTATTGGAATGCAGGTCAAAACTGGGGCTACTCTGGATGGGTACCAGCACAGGCTGATTTCAAAACGCTGCAATCGAACAATTGGATTTCAGAAACTACACTGAATTACAGTAAAACATTTAACGAAAATCATAACCTAAACTTATTAGCAGGTTATTCAGCTCAGGAACAACGTACCGATTTGAGTAGTATGACGGCAGGGAATTTCCCGAATGACTTAGTGCATACTCTCAATGCAGGAGTTGTGAATGCAGGAAATACTTTTTCAGAAGAATGGTCTTTAGTTTCTTATTTGGCTCGTGCCAATTATTCTTATAAAGGCAAATATTTAGCTTCGGCTGCCGTTAGAGCGGATGGATCTTCCCGTTTTGGAGCCAATAACAGATGGGGTTATTTTCCATCAGGATCGCTTGCATGGCGTATTTCTGAAGAAGAATCTTTTAAAGATGTTTCCTGGTTAACTAATTTAAAAGTGAGGTTAAGCTATGGAGCAACGGGTAACAATTCGATTCCAAACTATGGATCTATCGGAGTATTAGGTTACAGCCCGTATGTGAGTTCAGGTACTGTACAGCAGGGAATTTATACTTCAAATTTTGCGGATAAAAATTTGAAATGGGAAAAAACAGGTCAGACTAACTTTGGGGTTGATTTTAGTGTTTTTGATGGACGTATAAAATTCACTGGGGATATTTATTATTCGAAAACAAAAGATTTATTGCTGAATGTACCTATTCCAATTCTTTCTGGTTTTTCTTCTACTTTAACCAATATTGGAGAACTAGAAAACAGAGGAGTTGAATTAAATTTTAGCACACGCAACATTGATAGTGAATTCAAGTGGACTACCGATTTGAATATTTTCGCCAACCGAAATAAAGTTTTAAAATTAGGTGTTAACGATGCTCCAATAGATATTAATGTGAGTAGTATGACCTCTCGCACTGCCGTAGGAAAACCAATTGGGATGTACTACGGTTATGTTGTTGATGGTGTAATTATGACGCAAGCAGAATTGGATAGCAATGCGTATCCGGTATGGCCAGGCAGTGAAGCTGGTGATCCAAGAGTAAGAGACGTTAATAATGATGGTAAAATTGATTCTAACGATCGTACTTACTTAGGAAACAATCAAGCCGATTTCCAATGGGGATTGACCAATAATTTTTCTTACAAAGGATTTGAACTTTCTGTTTTGGTACGTGGTTCACAAGGTGGAGAAATCCTGAATCACAATGCCCGATATTTAAAATCAGGAGTAGGAGGAGGAAACCGTAATATGTATGCTGTTGTAAATAATTATTGGAAATCGGAGGCGGAACCTGGAAACGGAATGATTCCTAAACCGCGTATGTTGCCAACAACTGTTCACGATTTTGGATCAAGTTACTGGGTAGAAGATGCATCGTTTGTTCGTATTCAAAATATTCGTCTGGGATATAACTTACCAAAAAAGCTAGTTGAAAAAATGAAAATCAGTAACATTAAGCTATATGTTAATATGGAAAATGTACATGTATTCTCTGATTATTTAGGTTTTGATCCAGAGGGTAGTACGTATCAATCTGGAGTATTGGTTGGCTTTGATTACGGAGCTTATCCAAATCCTTTTACTGCTACTGCTGGAATAAATGTTAGTTTTTAAAAAAATCCAGACCAATCATTTAAAACTTAAGAAAATGAAAAAAATAATATATACCGTACTTTTTTGCAACTTATTCCTAGTAGGATGTAGTTCCGATTTTTTAGATAAAGCGCCTATTTCAAATGCTAATGAAGCAGCATTTTATAAATCCCAAAAAGATATTGAAACAGCCATGTGGTCTGCTTACAATTCGCTTTACACCTTGTATGGTCCTGAAAGTTTGCCATCTTTCTACGGTGAGCTAATGTCTGATAATGCATACAGTGATAATGCTGCGGGAAGAATTCAGGACTATGAAAGTTTTGAATTACACACCATGACTATTGATAATGAATTGGTATTCAATTTCTGGAACAATTATTACAAGGCAATCTACATTGTAAATAATGTTATTGCCAGTGCTGAAAGACTGGAATTTGCTAATCGTGATGCCTTAATTGGCGAAGCTAAGTTTTTACGTGCGTTGTACTATTTTGATATGGTTCGTGCCTGGGGCGATGTGCCATTGGTTAAAACTCCAATCAGTATTGCAGATGCTTACGCGCAAGGACGTACACCAAAGGCTCAGGTTTATGCTCAAATTGTAGAAGATTTGGATTTTGCAGCAGCTAAACTGCCCGTAAAATCAAGCCAGCGTTTTGTAGGTGCTGCCAGTCAGGAAGCGGCGAATACTTTATTAGGGAAGGTGTATTTAACGATGGGGAATAAAACAAAAGCGGCTGAAACTTTGTTGAAAGTGTATGGCAAATTTAGTCTGGTTCCTTACGCTGATTTATGGGATTTAACTAAGAAAAATAATGTGTCTTCTATTTTTGAAATTCAATATAAAGGTGGATTATCAAGTCCTTATAGCTTGTATTGGGCTATGTTTTCACCAGTTGATAATCGCGTTGTGACCTCCTGGGGTGGCGGGTTTAACCAAATTACAAATGATTTATGGAATGCTTATGAAGCGGGAGATCCAAGAAGAGCAATCTCCATTCAGGATGGCTATCAAACGGCTAATGGTTCACGTGTGGAAGTTAAATTTCCAATTAAATGGAAGGATACAAAAGCTCCTGTTGTTGGTTTAAGAGAAGCATCGGATAACAATTTTATGATTCTTCGTTATGCAGATGTGCTTTTAATGTTGACCGAAGCAACTTCTGATCCGAAATATTTGAACGAAGTTCGCACCCGTGTTGGTTTACCACTTTATGGAACTGCTGGTTATCCAACGAAATACAATACAGTTGAATTGGCTTTGGAACATGAAAATCAGGTTGAATTTGCATCTGAATTCCACCGTTGGTTTGATTTAATACGAACTGGAAGAGCAATTTCAGTGATTAAAAGTAGTAGTAAAAACATCACTATTACAGAAGAGGAATTATTATTGCCTATTCCATTTTTAGTAATCAATCAAAATCCAGATGTGATTACTCAAAATGAGGCTTATAAATAAAGATTAGTATTTGAGTTATTGGTTAGTTTAGTTAGGTGTAGAGACCGTTTCCTTGTCAAATAGACTTGGGAGCGGTCTTTACTTTTTGTGATGTTAATTCGAATAATTTTTAAACATATAAATCCATAATAACCTTGATAATCGAATGTTTAATGGAGATAATGCGACTATTACAGCCATAATAATTGGAATAATTCTTAAGTCGAAAGTTTCTTGAAAAAAGAAACTGCATATAACATAAGTTGTAATTCCCTGAGCCACTGTTAATCCATAATTGACATACATAGCGCCAAAAAAATAACCCGGTTCTTTTTTGAATTTGTAATGACAATGCGAACAATATTCGTTCATTTTTGGGAAACTGAACTTGAAAAAAATACTATTTTCTTTAAAAATTTTTCCTTGATGGCAATGTGGACAATCATTTTTCAGAATATGGATAAGTGTATTTGACATGATTTCTATTTTTTTTCAAAGGTATTTATTATCAATCTGCTAGCTATTTTCTATATTCGCTTATTATAGGACAAAAAAGACATTTTTTTAAGGTGAAAAAATATCCCATTTATAGCATAGAACAGTTTAATTGCAATTCAGTGACCAGCGATTTGTACATTAATACGTTTAAAAATCATTTACTTAATCATAGTTTTGTAGAAAAACCACATCGTCATAATTTCTATCTGTTGGTTTTTTTTACCAATGGTTCGGGAATTCATGAGGTCGATTTTGATCGTTTTGACATTCGCCCAGGAAGTGTTTTTGTTTTGCAGCCAGGGCAAATGCATCATTGGATTTTATCAGAAGATATAGAAGGCTTCATTGTTTTTTATACTGCCGAAATGTACAATTTGTATTTTGGAAATAAGACCATCGAAGATTATCCGTTTTATTTTTCGGTACAAAATAGTCCCGAAATTGTATTGGAAAAAGAAGAAATAAAATCCATTTTATCTTATTTCGAAAATTTGATTGCCGAAATGCAAACCAATAAAGTATTGAAACGCGATAAAATAATGAACTTATTGGATATTATTCACATTGAACTCGCTCGTAAGTACAACGAAATTTACATTCATGAAGCCCATTCATATAATGTGAAAATTAAAAATCTGGAGCAGCTTTTAGAGAAAAAATTCAAAGAAGAAAAATCAGCGGCATTTTATGCTTCGGCATTGAATGTTAGTTTGAAACACTTGAACCGAATTTGCAATGAAATCCTAAAAAAAACAACCACCGAAGTAATTGTAGATCGGGTTATGCTGGAAGCCAAACGAATGTTGCTCGACAAAAACTGGACAGTCAATGAAATTGCAATCGAGTTGGGCTATGAAGATTACTCTTATTTTACACGTTTGTTTAAAAAACACACGAGTGTGACACCAACAAATTTTCGATTATTGAAAAAAGATTAAACTTAGGTAATTATAACGTCAGTTCGAGTGTTTTTTACGTAATGAAATGGAGTAAAAAATGTACCGAGAACCCTTATAGATGATATATTTTGATTAGTTAAAAAAAAGAAAAACTAGGAATTTACAGTTACTAAACTCGCAGCTTTTACAGCACGTTCTACCACTTCTTCTACAGGAGTTTCTAAAGAATCGTTTGTCAAAGCCACACCCATTCTTCGGTAAGGTCTTGAGGATGGTTTTCCAAAGATTCTGAAATCGGTTTTGGGTAAGGCAGCAATTTTTTCAATTCCAGTATATGTTGGATTTGCGCTGTTTTCCGAAGCCAATATTACAGCACTTGCTCCTGTTTTTTCTAAGGTAATTTCGAAAATAGGCAAACTCAAAATCGCTCTGAGGTGCAATTCAAATTCATTGAAATTTTGTGTTCCTGCCAATGTTACCATTCCAGTATCATGTGGACGAGGCGAGAGCTCCGAAAAATAAACGCCATCATCGGCTAAGAAAAATTCCACACCAAAAAGCCCTGCACCACCTAAGGCTTCGGTCACTTTTTCGGCCATGTCCTGCGCTTCGTATAAATCCTTATCCGAAATTCTAGCAGGCTGCCAGCTTTCCTGATAATCGCCACGTTCTTGTCTGTGACCAATTGGCGCACAGAATAAAGTAGGGTTGTTGTTTTGTGTTACGGTCAATAAAGTAATCTCCGAATTGAATTTCACAAAAGCTTCTACAATTACTTCAACCACATCACCACGCGAACCTGCAACGGCATATTCCCAGGCTTTTTCAATATCAGCTTCGGTTTTTATAGTGGATTGCCCTTTTCCTGACGAAGACATTAATGGTTTTACTACACAAGGAATTCCTACTTCGAGAACGCCTTTTCGCAGTTCTTCGGCTGTTGTAGCATAACGGTATTCGGCAGTTTTTAATCCTAATTCTTTAGAAGCTAAATCACGAATGGCTTTGCGGTTCATCGTAAAGTTGGCCGCTTTTGCAGATGGTACTACAGTAATTCCCTGTTTTTCGTAATCGTAAAAACGTTCGGTTCTAATGGCTTCTATTTCGGGAACGATGAAATCAGGATTGTGTTTGGCTACAATTTTGTCTAAAGCATCGCCATCTAACATGTTAATCACTTCAAAATCGTGAGCGACTTGCATAGCAGGTGCATTTTCATAACTGTCAACTGCTATCACCGTTTGCCCGATGCGTTGCGCAGCGATTACAAATTCTTTACCAAGTTCGCCTGAGCCGAGAAGAAGGATTTTTGCCATTTTATATTTTATTGCGAGGAGTTGCGAGGCACGAAGCAAAGCAAATCTCACTACGAGAGTTACTAATGAATAATTGAAAAGCAAAAATAGTTTAAAATTTGGAGTGTTGCCACTTCAAATCTTAAACTATTTTTTAGGAATAGGAGGGGGTTTATAATTTAATTGACAATTCTAAATGTCCCCCTAAACCAAGTTCAACAATTTTTTGTAATGTTGAAAACCTTACTTCTTTTACATTGTTTTCAATTTTAGAAATATAAGATTTTGTTGTTCCTACTTTCTCGGCTAGTTGTTCTTGCGTCAAACCTTTTTCAAGTCGCGCATCATGAATCATAGCTCCGATTTTGAAGTTCTCATAACCAGCATCCAATTCATCACGTTTTGCTGCTCCGGTTTTTCCAAAATGTTTGTCTTTGAATTGATCCAGTGTTTTGATATTATTTTTCGCTTTCATATTCATTTTTGATTTTAATAGCTTTTTCAATTTCTTTTTTCGGCTTCTGCTAGCGCGAGCGTCTCGCTCGTGCTCTTAATCAAAATTAATTATAGGCTTTAATTTCTTTGTGTGCACGAGCGAGACGCTCGCGCTAGCTGGAAGACGCTTGCGCTAGCGGGAAATGGAGTTTGAATTTGTTATAGATAGATTTAGATTACTATTCTTCAAGTAATGTTGTATTATTTTGCTCAAGTTGGAAAATTGTATTATTTAATTGTTCTAGCCTTTCAACATTTTGAATATTAAAAGTTTCGTTGATTGTTTTGTAATTAATGTTTATTGAAGTTTTTTCAATAACTGTGGAAGTCTCTTCGAGTTTTTCTTTTGCGAGAATTAAAGGAGTTATTCCTCCCACAAAGCCTCCTAATGCTCCTAATACGATTATGGTTTCCTTTATACATCCAATTACTGAAGACCAATTGATATATTGATTATCAATTTTCTTTATTACTCTCTGTAAATATTCAATTATTTGTTTCTTAACTTTATCACTAATAGTTGTATCCTTTTCTATTAATTCAATTGCGTCAACGATAAGTTGCTTTACTTGTTGTTTGTTCGAATTTTCTGGTTGAAAAAATCCATTAAGCTTTAGATTATCATATCGATAATGCCTCCTATTGGAAGCTTCGCCGATGAATTCTAAAGTTTGGGAATAAAGCTCCTCAAAATTATCCTTTATTTTAGACATAATACTTCCATTTTTACCGAAAAGAAATAAAAAAAAAACTAGATTTGTCTTTTTGTCTTCTGTTCACCTTTACATCTTCAATTATTACATTAATTAAATCAAAATACTTTTCCTTTTTTTCTTTTAAAATGTAAGTCAAATTATCTATACAACTAATAAATTTTGTTGAAGTTGCTTTTAATTGAATTTGTTCATCGTATGGGAACTCTTTCGAGGATAAGTTTGATAAGTATTGTAAATAATATTCAAAAATTAAATCTGAATTGTCTAAATCGGTATTTAAATATTCTGTAAATGTCATATAATGAATAATTTGTTTCGTTCCGTGAATCTTGCCTATAACTAATATAAATATTTGATTGCTATCAAACTTATTTACTTCTCAAATATACGAAAATACCTTACAAAATAGTTTGTAGTACCATTTATTTCCCAATCATTTCCTTTAAAGTTTTCAGATGGATTTGCAGTTTTTTATTTGGATGTTTTGTTGGTGTTGAGCTAAGTCTGGATGCTATTGTGGTAACGACATGGTGGGTTAGGGATAGCAGCGGAATCCTTTGTCTCGTTCTTTAAAACGAGACAAAGATATAGCGGATAGCCCGACCATAGGGAACCCCATAAATAAAAAATAGTTTAAAATTTGGAGTATTGCTACTTCAAATTTTAAACTATTTTCAGAAAAAGGAGTTGTTTTTAGAACTTAATTTCAGTCATTCGGTCATCGATAAAACTAAATCCCCAACCCGGTAAATCGTGTGGTTTTGCAAAACCATCCTGGATAACCATAGGATTGTCAATTAATGGATCGACCCAGTCAAAAGATTCTACGCCCACGCCATTTGAAATGGTACACAACAACGGAACATCGTAATCCTTGTAATAATGTGGAAGCACAGGCAGGTGGAAACTTTTAGCCAAAGCCGCACTTTCGCGCCAGGCTTCGACACCACCAATTCTCAAAATATCGGGTTGCCAAATGTCTAAAGCATTTCTAGTAGCTAATTCTCTAAGCGGCAAAGTGTCAAATTCTCTTTCTCCCATGGCCAGTGAAATTCCGGTTTGGTTTTTCAGGATTTCGTAACCCTGGAAATTCTGGTGATGGATAGGTTCTTCAAACCAGTTGATGTTTAAATCTCTTGCTTCGCGGGCTAATTTCATTGCCGATGGCAAATCCATTCCCTGATTGGCATCCATCATGATATCGACTTTGTCACCCACAGCTTCACGCACTAAACGCAAACGCTCTACATCGGTACTTACTTTTGGCGAACCTACTTTAATTTTTACAGCTTTGAAACCTCTATCGGCATAATTGGTTACTTCTTCAATCAATTCGTCAATCGAATAGGAAATCCAGCCGCCGCTTCCGTAAATGGATACTTTTTCTTTGTGTGTGCCTAAGATTTTATGGATGGGTTGTCCCAAAGTTTTTCCCCAGGCGTCCCACATGGCAATATTGATGGCAGCTTGTGCCCATCTCAATATGCCCTGATTTCCAAAATATTCGGCTAAGTCGTCTAGTTTTTGGTATACAGCCGCAGTTTCGTTGGCTTTATAGCCTTTGATAACTGGAATAATATCTTTTAATGCGCCAACAATGGCATTGGGAGAATATTGAAAAGACAATAAATAGGATTCGCCAATGATGCCATTTTCCAATTGGATTCGCATTACGATAAATGAAATTTCTGTTAACGTATGCGTAGCGTCTGATATTGGTTTTTTTAGGGTTGTGGAAGCCTTGTATAATTTGACGTCTCTGATGGCTGTATCTGTATTCATGCTATTTAGTTTTTAGAATTACAATATTACAACTCTAAAAGCAACACTATTTACACAATAAATGGATTTTTAAACACTATATTGATAAAGAATAGTGTATTTTTAAGGCCTCTTAAACCATTGTAGTGTAGAAATGAAAGCTGAATACCGAAGTATAAGTCCGTCGCTGGGAAGTTCTTTTAGTACGACTCTTTTTGAAGGCAAAGAATTTATTGCTTCCTGGCACTTTCATCCTCAATATGAACTGACTTATATTCTGGGAAGTAGCGGAATCAGATATGTGGGCGATAATATGGGGAATTTTGAATATGGCGATTTGGTTTTGGTCGGTTCGAATTTACCGCATTGTTGGAAAACCATTGGCGAACAAAAAGAAGAAGTACGCTGTATTATTGTGCAATGGGATGAAGAAATGCTCGAAGACTGGTTAGAGAAAAAAGAATTTCAGCACATTAAACAACTGCTGGCTTTGGCTTCCAGAGGCATTCGGTTTGATTTTGAAACGGCTTTGAAGGTCGAAAATAAATTGTTAAGCTTGATCGATTTGCCTCCTTTTGAAAGGCTTTTGTCTTTTTTGCAAATATTACAGGAATTGGCTGTGAATGCGAATTATCTTTTTTTGGCTGGCGAAGGTTTTACTACCAATTTGACCATTAAAGAAAGTGAGCGGGTAAATTTGATTTACAATTATGTCAGGGAATATTACAACCAACAAATTAGTCTGGACGATGTTTCTAAAAAAACAGCAATGAACAAGGAATCCTTTTGTCGTTTTTTTAAGAAGACCTTTCGTAAATCTTTTTTTGAATTTATCAACGAATACAAAATCAGTATGGCGACCAAAATGCTTATCAATACTGATTTAACGGCTTCTGAAATTGGATACCAGGTGGGTTATAATAATTTGAGTTTTTTTAATCGACAGTTCAACAAGTTTGTGAAAATGTCGCCTTCTAAATACCGAAAAATGTATCGGGATATTTAGTTTTAGTTAAACTTTCCAATCCAGCCATAAACGAGATTATAAAGCCTACCTTGTGTAAAAATCCATGTCTATAGCCCATCGTGTTATTCTTGTTGAAGCTTTGTTTGCCAAATTAGAACTAGAAATTGCACTTTTTCAGGAAAGCTCGACTTTAGGTTGTGTGGCGGGTTGCGGAAAATGCTGTACCAATCCTGAAATTGATGCTTCTCCACTCGAATTTTTACCATGGGCGTTTCATCTTTTCTTAAACGGAAACGCTGAAAATGCTTTATTGGCCTTAAAAAGCAGCAGTAAAAGTATTTGCTATATTTACAATCCACTTTCGTTACTGGATAGCAATAAAGGAAATTGCAGTGATTATCAATACAGAGGTTTAATTTGTCGATTGTTTGGTTTTGGAGCCAACAAAGACAAATACGGACAATACCGAATGTCTACTTGCAAAATAATCAAAGAAAACCAAAAAGAAGCTTTTGAAAAAACGTCAAAAGCCATTAATGACGGACTTGCCATTCCTATTTTTACTGATTATTACATGAATCTTTCCCAAATAGATTTTAAATTAGGAAATATAATTCTGCCCATAAACCAGGCGCTGGTTTTTGCCATTGAAGAAGTCTTGCACTATTATGCGTATCGCCCGATGCCGAATGGTTATAACAATTGTGCGTAATGAATTTTTCTTGCACTGAAAATTTACCAAGTTTTTAACAATGAGTTATATAGCTTTTGTAATACTTTTATAAGTAAGAAATAATTTATTTTACACATGAAAGGAATTTTACCATTGCTATTGTTGTTTTTATCTCAGTTGGGCTTTGGACAATCTGTTGATGGAAAAGTAATTCATGGAAAAATTGTGGCGGCTTCAGGCAATGTGGAAGGAGTAACAATTGTTAATTTGGTAAACGAAAAATCTACAGTAAGCGACAGTAAAGGCGAATTTTATATTTTGGTAAAAGCCGAAGATTTACTGGTTTTTTCTTCTTCGAATTTAGAAATCCATCGAAAACTTATTGAAGAAGAAGATTTGAAATCAGAATTTTTAAACATTACAATGTTTGATAAAATCAATCAGCTTGATGAAGTAATTGTCAATAAACATCCCGAAATAAATGCCGTTTCGATGGGAATTATTTCTAAAAAAGTAAAACATCTCACGCAGATGGAAAGACAATTGTACACGGCAGGCGATTTTAAACCAATACATTTGCTTGGACTTTTAGGAGGAAGTTTGCAAGTTGATCCTATTTTAAATGCTATAAATGGAAGGACTAAATCGATTAAACATATGATTGAAGTCGAAAAAAAATCTAGTTTATTAAATCAAATAGAATTTCTTTTTGAAGAAGAATATTATACAAAAAAGCTAAATATTCCCAAAGAATACATTAAAGGTTTTCAATACTATTGTGTGGAAGATGAGAAAAATACCAGTGTTTTAAAATCAAAAAACAAAACTAATATTGAGTTTTTGATGGCAAAATTGGCAAAGGAATATAATGAGATTATTGGTCTTGAAACTAAGCGGTAATATTGAATCCAAATTATTGCTAAAATCTTTTAAGAAGTTTATTTGTTTCTAAATATTAAATATTTCAAGGCATTGGTTGACCAAAGTGCCCATAAAATCAATACGGGCTGAAATAACAATCGTATAAAACGTTTTTGATCGGTGTCTAAACCAAAAGCACTAATTCCATTATTGTATTGGGAGATATTTCCTGGAAACACAAGCACATAAAATAGCGCTAATACAATCCCGATTTGAATACGATATTTAGCGATAAAAATCATTCCCAATCCCAAAGCAATTTCTACAATTCCTGATGAAACTACTACAAAATCTACAAAAGCGGGATCTCTAGGTAACCATAGCGGCACCTGAGCGACAAATTCCTGACGCTGAAAAGTGAGATGACCTACTCCTGCAAGTATCATAAAGGCGCCAAGGACAATTCTGAAAATATCTTGAAGTAATGAGGTTTTCATATCATTTTTTAAAAGTAGTGTATTAAAAAATAAAGTTTAGTAAATATGAAATGACCTCAGCAATCCTGAGGTCATTTGTAGTATGCTTAAGTTTTAATTATTTAATTTTAATTTCATTAAAACTGCTTTAATTGAGCCTAATTGTTTTCTGATAAGTTCAATTTGGTTCGGACTAAGTTCTTCTTGTTCTAAAGCCATTTCATATTTTTCAATAGCTGCTTCTTCTCCAGTAATACAGGCATTAATAATAGATTCCGTATCATTACTTGTAAAAGTAGCTTTTATGTCAATCCAGGCACGGTGTAAAGCTCCTAATGGTCCGCCTCCGGCAGTATCAGTTGATTTTCCTAGTCTGTTGATTTCATCCTGAAGTTCAGTGATAAATGATGCACGTTCGCGGGCATAATTTGTAAAATTCGATTTAATCATTGCGTCTTCTACATGTTCTGCAGCATTAGTGTATCCTAGTTTTCCGTCTTCCAAAATAGCAATTAATCCTTCTAATGTGCTTACAATTTCTTTTCTGATTTCATCTGTATTTGTCATAATGTTGATTTTTAATTATTTGTTATATCACAAAGATGACAATAGTTGCTGTTTTCATTTTACACTATTTTCAATTGTTTTTACAGAATTTCGGAATCTAAAAAAAAGCCTCAGCATGAATTACTGAGGCTTTTATAATCGGAAATATTTATTTAGGAGTTACAACATTTGGCTGGGTTTGTGGCGCCATATCCGTTCCTAAATAGAAGCTAGGATGCGGTGGCTGATTGTAAGCCGAATTTTGCCAGGCTATCGCTACTCTATATTGCGTATCATGCATTAAAGTGTACAATTTATGATCAGTAGGGATGTTAGTGGTGTAAATTCGAATAGCAGAATTATCCTCTTTTCGAAAAATTACTTCTTCACGCCAATCGCCAAAGAGATCAGCACTTAAACAAGGTGTTGATTTTGTACCATTATTTGATCTAAAACCTGTAGCAGTTAGTAAATTGACGCTTTTAGAATTAGTGTAATCCCATTTGTCAATTCTGTTTGAATTTAATAATTCTCTGCTCAAATCGCCATCCCACCAGATTGCAAAATTTATGGAAGGTTTATTTGTTCCAATTTGGTTCCCTTTACAATCGTATAAATTTCCAACAATTCCCCAACATTCATAACCTTTGTATCGAGGGTCAATATCAGCAGCTAAACCACGGCCTACGTCAATTCCTTCTCCGTTAACACCCCACAATGGTTCTCCTGTTTTCGCATCTCTAAATTCGAGTCCGTAATCTTTATAACTACGTGGTGATTCATGACATTGCCATACTTCCTGCCCGGGACGATCAGGATCCATATCGGTCATGTGTAAGGAATCACCATGACCTAAACCATTTACATATAATTTTGTTCCATCGTCATCAATAGCACTACTACCGTTACATATTTCATCTTTTCCATCTCCATCCACATCGCCCACCGTCATTTGGTGATTGCCTTGTCCACGAGCGTCTTTGTTTTCAGCATCGTTGCTGTCAAAAATCCATCGTTTAGAGAGTTTGTTGTCTCTCCAGTCCCAGGCTACACGAACAAGTCTGGTGTAATAACCGCGTCCCATTACCAAACTTGGATTCTTTCCATCCAAATAAGCTACGGCTGCAATAAAACGATCCACCCGATTCCCGCGATCATCTCCCCAAGCTGATCCGTCTCCACCACGTGCCGGCAGATAATCAGTTGTAGCCATAGCTTTTCCTGTTAATCCATTAAAAACAGTTAAGAATTCAGGACCAGATAAGATAAAACCATTTGCATTTCTATAATCGGCACTAGCTGATCCAATTACTACGCCTGTTCCGTCGATAGTTCCATCGGCAGTTTTACAGGCAATTTCGGCTTTGCCATCAGAATCTAAATCATAGACCATAAATTGAGTGTAATGGGCTCCGGCACGAATGTTTTTTCCTAAGTCAATTCTCCAAAGTAAGGTTCCATCTAAACGGTAACAATCAATAAACACATTTCCTGTATAGCCTTTATGCGAATTGTCATGAGCATTGGAAGGATCCCACTTTACAAAGATTTCATATTGTCCGTCTCCATCTACATCGCCCACACTAGAATCGCCCACGCTGTAGCTGTAAGCACGTCCGTCTGGAGTAGTTCCGCCAGCGGGAATTTGCATCGGAATATCTAAATATTGATTTGCCCAAACGGTAACCGTTTCTGAAGCTGCTTCTTCCGCACCATTGATAATTGCACGAATATAATAGTTACCATCTGTGGTGGTTTGATGAGTGAAATTAGTTGTGGTAGTAAATGGACTTCCTGCCACTTTTTTGTCATTGCAATATAAATTGTAGCTCACATTGGTTGGCTCAGTTCCCAGCATTCGCCAATTGATATAGACTTGGTCTGCATTTAAGCGCATAGCGACCAGCCCGCGATTGAGTTTTTCAACAGTGCGTTGCGCCTGCATTTGGGAACTAATTCCAAATATTATTAAAAGTAGAAACAGTATTTTTTTCAATAAATTCGAAGTAGTTTTTTTATTCATAATGTTGGTTATAGGGTTGGTTGATTTCGGCGCATTTATCACAAAATTAGTGCCAAAAAAAGCCTCAAGGAAACTTGGGGCTTTCGTATGAATAAGTAATTTATCTGTCTAATGGAAATGAAAGTCCAAATGCTGCTGCTCCAGAAAATTGTTCAGCTGCTGGAGTAAACAAATAGGTAAATGCGATCTCTACATTATGTTTAGGACCTACTGCTAGTCCTAAAGAGAAAGGAATGTGCATTAAGATTCCATTTTTTTTAATGTTAGTAGAAGGTGTAAAGGTTTCAAATGAACCTATTGAAGCTCCAAGCCCTGTTTCAATATAAGGAGCAATCCATGGAATAGGAGCCGCTACACGAAATTTTCCTCCAAATGAAAAAGCTTTTGCAGTTACTTTGTAATTGTTTTCAATTTCAAGATCGGTTTCTCGATCTGGTGAAGTTATTATAATTCCCGCATACGGTCGTATACCAAACCATTTAGTTATTGCTTTTACATATTCACCCTGAGCATAAAAACCAATTCCTCCACCATCTTCTTCATATTCCGAAGTACTAATTCCTAAACCAACAGATGCATTTATAAAATCTCCTTTTCTGGGTTGGGCTTTTAGAATATTGGAATAAAATAAAGTGCAAAGAGTAATGATTACAATGTATCGGGTAGAATTCGGCATTAAAGAAGCTTTTGGATTTATAAAAATTAGCGGCAAATGTAAGATTTGTTTTTAGAAAAATAAATTTATAGTTATAAAATTCAGTAACTCAAATCACAAAAAAAAGCCCCAAGTTTCCTTGAGGCTTTATATAAATGAAAACATTTTTGACTATCCTGCCAAAGCGTCTTTAATTCTTTTTAAAGCTTCTTTCAACAATTCGTCGCTAGTTGCATAAGAAAAACGGATACAGTTAGGGTTACCAAAAGCATCACCTGTTACGGTTGCTACATTGGCTTCTGCCAAAAGATACATAGAAACATCGTTTGCATCTTTAATTTCAGTTCCTTTTAATGTTTTTCCGAAGAAAGAAGAAACGTCTGGGAATACATAGAAAGCTCCTTCTGGAACATTGATTTTTACTCCTGGAATTTCTTTCAATAATCCAACAACTAAATCTCTACGAGAATGGAAAGCCTGAACCATGTGGTTTAATACTGATGGATCAGCATCTACAGCAGTAATTGTAGCACGTTGAGCGATAGAGTTAGCTCCTGAAGTTACCTGACCTTGAATTTTAGTACAAGCTTTAGCAATAAATTCTGGTGCTCCAATGTATCCAATTCTGTATCCTGTCATAGCAAAAGCTTTTGCAACTCCGTTTACAGTAATTGTTCTGTCGAATAATCCTGGGATAGAAGCGATACTGCAGAAAGTTCCTGAGAAATTGATATGCTCATAGATTTCGTCAGCAACGATATAGATGTTTGGATATTTTTCTAAAACTTTACCAAGTGCAGTTAATTCTTCACGGCTGTAAACAGATCCTGAAGGGTTACAAGGAGAAGAAAACCACATCATTTTTGTTTTTGGTGTGATAGCCGCTTCTAATTGTTCTGGTGTGATTTTGAAATCCGTTTCTACAGAAGTTGGAACTTCTACAGGAACACCACCTGATAATTTTACGATTTCGAAGTAAGAAACCCAGTAAGGTGCTGGTAAGATTACTTCGTCACCATCGTTTAACATTACCTGCGCAATGTTGTATAAAGATTGTTTAGCTCCTGTAGAAACTACAATTTGAGATGGCTTATAATCTAAATCATTGTCTCTTTTGAATTTTCTGCAGATAGCATCTTTCAATTCAGCATATCCATCAACTGGAGAATAAGTGCTGTAGTTTTCGTCAATCGCTTTTTTAGCTGCTTCTTTGATGAAATCAGGCGTGTTAAAGTCAGGTTCTCCTAAACTTAAACTGATAATGTCTTTACCTTGCGCTTTTAATTCTCTAGCCAAAGCTGCCATTGCTAACGTTTGTGATGTAGCAAGATTGTTAATTCTGTCTGAAAGTGGATTACTCATTAATAAAGTGTTGATAGCCCTAAAATTCTTTTATGAAACAGGGCGGTTAATTATTTATTTTAATTAATTATTATTGAAAAGTACCTAAAGTACTTCATTTATTTTAAGCCATTTCTGGTTTCATTCCTAATTCTTTTAAATGCTTGAAATGTGCAATAATTGCATCACGCAAGGTTTTGTATTCATAATAAGGCAGGTTGCATTCTTGTGCGGTTTCACGAACAATTTTTGCAATTTTACCATAATGAATGTGACTAATATTTGGAAAAATATGATGTTCTATCTGATGATTTAAACCTCCTGTGTACCAGTTTACTAATCGGTTTTTTGGAGCAAAATTAGTTGTGGTAAACAATTGGTGGATTGCCCAGGTGTTTTCCATTTCGCCTAATTCATTTGGTGAAGGATTCTCTGTTTCTTCAACTACGTGAGCCAATTGGAATACAATACTTAAAATTAATCCGGCAGTATAATGCATGATAAAAAAACCAATTAATACTTTCCACCAGGTAATCCCAATTAAAATAGGCATTACAATCCAGATTGCAACATAAATAATCTTAGTGATAATTAAAGTAGTCCACAGAATTTTAGGACTTTTAGGTTCGCCATAAGATAATTTTCTTTTAAGGTAACTTCTCATTTGCTTGAAATCAGTAGTAATGGCCCAGTTAAAAGTCAATAGTCCGTATAGAAAAACCGAGTAATAATGTTGAAAACGATGAAAGCTATGCCACTCAGCACTTTTAGTAAAACGAATAATTCTTCCCGCATCTAAATCTTCATCGTGACCAGGAATATTAGTATAAGTATGGTGTAAAACGTTATGCTGTACCTGCCAGTTGTATACATTCCCAGCCAAAACATAAATGGTACCACCCATGATTTTGTTTACCCAACTTTTGTTCGAATAAGACCCATGATTTCCATCGTGCATTACATTCATTCCTAATCCAGCCATACCAATTCCCATAACGATGGTTAAAAGTAAGTGGGCCCAAAAAGGCATATCCAGCGTAAGAATTAAAAAATAAGGAACTAGAAAAACTGTAAAAAGAATAACTGCTTTTAAATGTAATTTCCAATTACCTGCTTTAGAAATGTTGTTTTCTTTGAAGTAATTGTTTACCCGCGAGTTAAGCGTTCTAAAGAACTTTAGTTTGTCTTGCTTTGCAAATGTAGGTGCGGTAGTATTCATAATTATTCAAAATAGCGTTCAAAGATAATTATTTATAAATTTTAACTCTGCAAAATTCAGTTAAATATTTCAAACTTAAAAATAGTACTTTTGTTAAAAAAATAAAACGATGGACGAAATATTGAGCTATTTTCCGGATTTAACCGATATTCAAAAAGAACAATTCCAGAAACTGGATTTTTTATACCATGATTGGAACGAAAAAATAAATGTTATCTCTAGAAAAGACATTGATTCTTTATATACTAAACACGTTTTGCATTCTTTAGGAATTGCTAAAATCATGAAATTTGAACCAGGAAGTTATGTTCTGGATGTGGGAACTGGTGGCGGATTTCCAGGAATTCCATTGGCAATTTTATTTCCGGAAACCCGTTTTTATCTGATTGATGTAATTGCTAAAAAAATAAAAGTAGTACAAGGAGTTGCTGATGCTTTAGGTTTGAAAAATGTAAAGGCAGAACAAATTCGTGCCGAAAATGTAAAAGGTGATTTTGATTTTATTGTGAGTCGCGCAGTAACGAATATGCCTGATTTTGTTTCCTGGGTAAAAACAAAAATCAAGAAACAACAGAAACACGAACTGAAAAATGGAATTCTATATTTAAAAGGAGGTGATTTAACCGAAGAATTGGCGGCTTTCCCAAAAGCAACTCAATATGATTTGGCTGATTTTTTCAAAGATGAGTTTTTTGAAACCAAAAAAGTAGTGCATTTGCCTTTGAAATTTGTGGTCTAAAATTTGTAAACAATAACAGGTTTTAACTTTAAAAATTTCAAAATTATAATGGTAAACAAATTACAATCGTTCTGCTTTTTGTTGGTATTGTTTCT
>Ga0247814_10000553_pt1 | contig 28555 bp, 28 predicted proteins | sample UWRJL179409R1_FD_179947 | JGI IMG/M metagenome (GOLD analysis project Ga0247814, IMG submission 179947) | Plant litter microbial communities from Arlington Agricultural Research Station in Wisconsin, United States - UWRJ-L179-409R-1 | ecosystem: Environmental > Terrestrial > Plant litter >... | reverse complement strand
TACCATTTATGCCCCTGCCATAATACTATCGTCACTTTTAGGGTGGAATCTTAGCCTTATGAACCTTGTTATAGGCGTTATGGTTATTATTTACACGGTTTCGGGTGGAACAAGGGCAGTAAACGTTACCCATAAGCAGCAAATGTTTGTGATTATGGGCGGTATGATCATCACCTTTTTTATTATTTTAGATTACCTGCCGGAAGAGCTTAGCTTTAATAATGCCCTGCATATTGCCGGTGCAAATGATAAGCTTAACGTACTCGATTTTTCATTCAACCCCGAAGAGCGCTATACCGTTTGGAGCGGACTTGCCGGTGGTTTGTTCCTGTTTCTGTCGTATTTTGGTACCGATCAAAGCCAGGTGCAACGTTATTTATCGGGTAAATCGGTTCGTGAAAGCCAGATGGGATTAATTATGAACGGGCTTTTAAAGGTGCCTATGCAGTTTTTTATACTGCTTATAGGTGTTATGGTGTTCGTGTTTTTCCAGTTTCACCATGCGCCGCTGCACTTTAACCCCAACAATACCCAAATTATAAATAACTCTAAATATAAAGGGGATTATAAAAATCTTGAAAACCAGCTGCATGAACTTGCAGCTGATAAGCAGGAAATAAGCATGCTCTACGTTAACCAGCTTAACCAGGATTACGATAACAAGGAGCTGCATAACCGAATGATTGCCCTCAATAACCGGGAAAAAGACCTTCGTGACCAGGCTAAAGAACTTATAAACAAAGTAGATGCCACTGCCGAAACTAACGACAAAGATTATGTGTTCCTGTACTTTATACTTAACTTTTTACCAAAAGGAATGATAGGCCTGTTGCTTGCCGTTATTATTTCGGCGGCTATGTCGTCGTCGGCATCGGGATTAAATGCCCTTGCCTCTACCACGGCTATAGATATTTACAAACGCAATGTAAAAGGCGAAAAATCAGAGAAACACTTTGTAAACGCCACGCAATTATTTACACTGTTTTGGGGTATTATTGCCATACTTTTTGCCTGTGTGGGTACGCTGTTTGAGAACCTTATACAGCTTGTAAATATTATTGGTTCTATATTTTACGGTACTGTATTAGGTATATTCCTTGTAGCCTTTTACATAAAATACATAGGCGGCAAAGCTATTTTCTGGGGAGCTTTACTAAGCCAGTTTACAGTATTTTACATCTTTGCCATAGATGTAGTGAGCTTCCTGTGGCTTAATGCCATTGGTGCAGCACTTACCATAACATTATCATTATTATTGCAGGTATTTATTAATAATGATACTCCTAAAACTGAACCGGTAAAACAAAACTAAAAATATGTACATCAGTTATTTATATAAAGTAGTCTGATATCTTCAAATATACAGTCGACTTCAGGCTCAGCCTGACTGTATATTTGAAGATATTTTACTTTAAATCACAGAAATAATAGTCACACTGAGCTTGCCGAAATGCGGCTATTATTTCTGTAATCGTTTCATTCAAATACTCATCGGCTATTGTATATCAATAACTTGTATTAATAACTGAATAGGAACAGATGCTGAGGTAAAGGTATACTCCAATTGAAACTTATCAGTTAAAACCGGATTGCGAAACATTCGTAGACATTCGCGTTCCATTCTTAAATAGCTAAGCGCATGCAGGAACAAAAAAAGCTGCCCTTCTGAGGCAGCTTAATATTATATAGTTGAGTTAGCAAAAATTACTTTCTGCTCCACTCATTTATAGAATCTTTATTCATTTTAATATAGTCGGCATTCCCTGCTTTTTCGGCACCGGCTAACGATTGTTTTGCTGTTTCTATAGCACCATTTTTATCGCCCAGCTTTGCCTGTATAAGCGATTTTTGCCTTAGCATATAAAACGGCGTTTCCTCACCTTTTGGTGTTTTATCTATACCGGCATTAATCCATGTAAGCGCCTTATTCAGGTCGGCATTACTTTGGTAATAATATTGTGCTGCGGCAAAATAAGCACCTGCTGTAGGGCCGCTCATGGCTTCGTCTATACTTTTTAGGGCAGTGGCTTTTGTAGGCACTTCTATTTTAAGGGCAACCATGGTTTTTTCCCATGCAATTTCAAGAAAACCATAATCATTTTCTAAAGCATTAAGGCCTATGGTAAGTGTTTCAACATTTCGGCTTAAAAATTCCGGTTTTACACTCGCCCTTACAGCTTCCTTCGAGTCATCCCATTTTTCAGGAAGGCCCCAGTTTTTTGTATCGGCATAAAAAATTATATCCCAGCTATCGGCTTTAGGCTGGCTGTATAGTGCATAGCTGCCTGCCCTTAACGTTTTACCGGCAATAATAACATCATCGCTAAAAGTAACAATAGTGTTAGCATTTGCACCTGTTCTCCACAGCCTGCCAAAAGGTACTAACTCCCCGTATACTGCCCTGCCCCTGGCACTTGGCCTTGAGTAATCTATTTTAACAGTTGTTAACCCAACTGTTTGCTCTATTACAGCTTTTGGGCTTGCCTGCGGAGTTTGTATTTGTGCCTCGGCACTTAGCATAAATGCCAGTGCTATAATGGCTGAGGCGAATATTTTTTTCATGATATAATTTAATTATAGTGTTTCAACTGCAAATTTAACAAATTTAACGCGCCACGGCTGTTAAAAAAAGCTCAAATAACTATGTGGTGTTTTTAAAGTATGGAATGCATTTAGTAAATTCACAGCTATTTTTCTTACAATGATATATACTGTACATACATTTCAAAAACTTCCTATATCCTTACAACAGGCGTGGGACTTTATGGGTGATCCCAAAAACCTTGCCGTTATTACTCCCGATTCGATGGGTTTCAATACTCTATCAGGTGACGACCGTAAAATGTTTGCCGGCCAAATAATTGTTTATACAATAACGCCGCTGTTCGGCATTAAATTGCAGTGGGTTACCGAAATTACACACGTAAACGATAAGTATTTTTTTGTAGATGAGCAGCGTTTTGGCCCCTATGCTTTTTGGCACCACAAACATTTTTTAAAAGAAATTGATGGCGGTGTAGAAATGGAAGATATAGTGCACTATAAAGTGCCAATGGGGTTTTTAGGACGGTTAGTACACCCGTTTTTAGTTAAGCCAAAGCTTGACGAGATCTTTGCATACCGACACAAAAAATTGGTGGAGTTGTTTGGCGAATTTAAACCACAAGCTGTATGATAGTATTCTGGTTTAGGCGCGACCTGCGTATTGAAGATAACACAGGGTTGCATGAAGCTATTGCCACCGGCGAGAAAGTATTGCCTGTTTTTATTTTCGACAAAAATATTTTGGATGAACTGCCTAAAGATGACCATAGGGTAACCTTTATTATGCAATTGCTTGAAGAAGTAAATTCTGAATTTAAAGAGCATAGCCGCCAGCTTGCCGTATTTTATGATGAGCCCGAAAACGTATTAAAAAAACTTATCGCAAACCACGAAATTACAGCCGTTTACACAAACCGTGATTATGAACCTTATGCCCGACAGAGAGATAAAGCTATAGGCGAAGTACTTAACAACAAAGGCATTGATTTTAAAACCTTTAAAGACCAGGTAATCTTTGAAAAAGATGAAGTAATGAAAGGCGACGGCACTCCTTATGTGGTGTACACCCCTTATAGCAAACGATGGAAAGAACTTTTAAAAAAAGAACACTTACAACCGCACGGCGTCACTATTAAATCTGAAAATATAGCCACTCACTCCTACCCTTTTTTAAGCCTTAAAGATATTGGATTTACAGAATCTAAGCTTAAAGTTATGCCCTATGATGTTTCGCCATCTATAGTAGATAACTATGAAGATACCCGTAATTTTCCTGCCATAGATGGTACATCTAACCTTAGCCCTTACCTGCGTTTTGGGGCGGTAAGCATACGGAAAATGGTAAAAAAAGGTCTTGAAAGCAGTAATGGTGTTTTTTATAGCGAACTTATATGGCGGGAATTTTTCATGCAGATATTGTGGCACTACCCACATACTATAACTAAGGCTTTCCGGCCTAAATACGACAATATTAAATGGCGTTACAATGAGGCCGATTTTAAAGCATGGTGCGATGGTAAAACCGGCTACCCCATGGTAGATGCAGGCATGCGGCAGCTAAACGCCACCGGCTACATGCATAACCGTGTGCGTATGGTGGTTGCAAGTTTTTTATGCAAACATTTACTTTTAGACTGGCGTAAAGGCGAGGCTTATTTTGCCGAAAAGCTATTTGATTATGAACAATCAAGCAATGTAGGCAACTGGCAATGGGCTGCAGGAAGCGGTGTAGATGCCGCTCCTTACTTCAGGGTATTTAACCCTACAGAACAGGCCAAAAAATTTGACAAGGATTTAAAATACATTAGGAAATGGGTACCCGAATTTGAAGATTTAAATTATAAACAGATTGTAGAGCATAAAGAAGCGCGCGAACGGGCACTGAAAGTATATAAAGAAGGGCTATTATAGTAGTAATAACCGGTAAGCCTTTAATCGTAAAAAAGTAAAAGCCCCAAATTTGGGGCTTTTACTTTTTTATATCAAGCCTAAGAACCTGAGTCCCTAAGCATCTAAGTAACTTAAAACTTAATCATTCATAGAGATAAGGAACTCGTTGTTGTTACGGGTCTTTTTAAAACGGTCGTTTATAAAGTCCATAGCTTCAACAGGGTTCATATCAGCAAGGTATTTCCTCATTATCCACATGCGCTGTATAGTTTTTTCGTCAAGCAATAAATCGTCGCGCCTTGTGCTCGATGATGTAAGGTCGATAGCAGGGAAAATACGCCTGTTAGCAATTTTCCTGTCAAGCTGAAGTTCCATGTTACCGGTACCTTTAAACTCTTCAAAAATAACCTCGTCCATTTTAGATCCGGTATCGGTAAGTGCCGTAGCAATAATACTTAACGATCCGCCGCCTTCAATGTTACGGGCTGCACCAAAAAAGCGTTTTGGTTTTTGCAGTGCATTAGCATCTACACCACCGCTCAGTACCTTACCCGATGCAGGCTGTACCGTGTTGTAAGCCCTTGCAAGACGTGTAATAGAGTCTAAAAGTATAACCACATCGTGGCCGCACTCTACAAGGCGCTTGGCTTTTTCAAGTACTATGTTAGCGATCTTAACGTGTTCCTGGGGCTCTTTATCAAAGGTTGAGGCAATAACCTCTCCCCTTACACTGCGCTGCATATCGGTAACCTCTTCCGGGCGCTCGTCTATTAGTAAAACTAAAAGGTATACCTCGGGGTGGTTAGCAGCAATAGCATTGGCAATATCCTTAAGCAACATGGTTTTACCTGTTTTAGGCTGTGCCACGATCATACCACGCTGCCCTTTACCTATCGGCGAAAACAAATCGATAATTCTTGTAGATATTGTACTTTGCTTTTCGGCAAGGTTAAATTTTTCTGTAGGGAAAACCGGGGTAAGGTGTTCAAACGATATCCTGTCGCGCACCACCTGTGGGTCATGGCCGTTTATCTTGTTAACCTTAACCAGCGGAAAGTATTTTTCGCCTTCTTTTGGCGGGCGCACCACACCTTTTACGGTATCGCCTGTTTTAAGTCCAAACAAACGTATTTGTGAGTTAGACAGGTAAATATCATCGGGCGATGCAAGGTAATTATAATCAGAAGAACGAAGGAAACCATAGCCGTCAGGCATCATTTCAAGCACGCCTTCGCTTTCTATAATACCGTCAAACTCATAATCGGGCTCACGGTAATTTTGTTTTTTATTCTGTACAGGCTGGTTACCCAACGTGCTTATTTGCGGTGTTGGTGTAATGGGCTGTGGGGTGTTTTGCACAGGAGCAGTAACAGGTACATCCTGAATAGCCTGTTCCTGTAGTTTTTTCTTGTAACTTGGGTGGTTAGGGTTGTTGGCATTGGCCCTTTCTATCTGTGCCTGCCTTTCTTCCTCAGTAAGTTGCGGACGTGTCCTTGCGGGCGCATCGCCTGTTTTAGCATTACTGCCATCTTTAGCCGGTATAATTTTGCGTTCTCTTGGTACTATTTTATTAGCCGGGGTAATAGCAGGCTGCTTTTCAGTAGCTTCGGCTTTAGGCTCAGTGCTTTCGGCAGTAGTTTCATCAGCTTTGTCCTGCTCCGGGCTGCCTTTAACAGGACGTGCCTGTTTTACAAATTCGGTTTTCTTTTTAAAAACTTTTTCCGGTTTAGATTCTGTTTCAGGCAATTGCTCTTCAACTATACTTTCTGCAGCAGCAGGTGTTTCGGCCACTGTATCTTCTGCTACCGGTGCTGTTGTATCATTTTCGGCCGTTTTAGGCTGTGGTTTTATTCTTTTGGGTGCTGCATCATCTTCTTTGCCTATCCTTGCCCTTTTAGATTTTGGCTCATCAGGTGTGGCTGCAACTGTAGCGGCAGCTTCTTCAAAAAGTGGCAATATCTGGGCAGGGTTTGCAGCCTGGTGGTCGAGTATCTGGTAAACAAGGTCATCCTTTTTAAGGCCCCTGTATTTGTTGATCTTTGCTTTTTTAGCAATTTCCTGAAGCTCAGGAAGCTTCATTTCTTTTAATTCAGAAATATCAAACATGTATAATTATTCGGTTAATTTAGGCAAATTCAAAAAGAAGGCAAGAGTATTGGATTTTTTTGGGGATACCATACTTCGCAGAATGAAGTACTTGTGGTTTTGTATTGCAATATTACAAATTTATTTTTACTGTGCAATAGTATTTTTTTAAAAAGAAACCATATTTTTGTGCAGCAATTTAAAACAGCGATGTTACAAAGAATACAAAGCATTTATTTATTAATAGCAGTTATTGCCAGTGGCGTATTGCCATTATTTTTGCCGCTATACACGTTAGACAATGACGTAGTGGTATCGTTTATGGATAACATTGCTTATGTATTGTTATTTGTATTTAGTGCAACACTATCTATTGTAGGTATATTTACTTATAAGAAAAGAAAAAACCAGTTTGTTATAGGCAGGCTGAACATAATATTAAATTTAATTTTATTAGGGTTATTTATATACAGGCTGCTAAATTTATCCGGAGAAACCGAAGAAGTTTCTGAGAAGGGTATTGGGATGTTCCTCCCTATTGTTTCTATCGTTTTTATAAGCCTTGCCAATAAGGCTATCAAGAAGGATGAAGATCTTGTAAAATCAGCAGACCGATTGAGGTAAACCTTTTATCTTAGTTTATTAGTGCGTAAAGAACCGGGTGTTAAAGCCCGGTTTTTTTATACCTTATATTTAACGGTATTAATAGAGCAACTGCACCTCTTTAATAGCATATTGCGCAACAGAGTCGTCTTCTAAAACAACCTGCAACATACCATCGTAGCTAACCCCTTTAATAATACCCATAAACTTTTGCCCGTTGCGCTCAAAAGGCATTGGCACATTTATCTTATAAAGCTTTTCATGGTATTTCTCCCATACGCTTTTTGTATCGTTATGCATTAGCCGGGCAATATTATGCTTCATTTTTTCTAATATGGCAAGCAGGATCTCTTCCTTATTAAAATTCCGGTTGCCAATAACAGCAAGCGATGATGCTTTAGCAAGCCCGTCGAAGTTTTTTTGGTTAACATTAAGCCCTATTCCTATGACAGAAAATATCTCGCCACCCGGTTTAATGCTGTTTTCTATAAGTATTCCGCCAACTTTCTTATTGCCTGCCAAAATGTCGTTAGGCCACTTAATATTTAACAGCGGTAAATTAAACACCTCTAATGCTTGTACAATACTAACAGCCACCGCAACATTAAGGTTAAAGATACCCCTAACCTCTAAAAGCAAATCCCTTACCAATACACTAAAGGTAAGGTTTTTACCCGGTTCTGTATTCCACTGCGCTCCCCTTTGCCCCCGGCCCGAAGTTTGATCCTCGGTAGTAACTACAGTAAAATTACCCACATAACGTTTGGCCGTAAGCTCTTTAAGGTAATCATTAGTAGAGTTTGTGGCACTGAGTTTGATGATATCCATTTAAAATAAATGTACTTAACCTGTTTTAATATTAATTTAGGTTCAAAAGTAAATACAAAAATGATAACTTTGCGTAATATATAAAATTTTAGATGGCGAACAAAAATGTAAATAATGATGATCTGTTAGCGAATATCATCAAGGGAATTGAAGAAGTTAAAGGCAATGATATAGACATCCTTGATTTAAGGGCAATTGATAATACGGTATGCGATTACTTTGTAATATGCAACGGTACTTCTAATACACAGGTGAATGCTATAGTTCACTCAATCCAAAAAATAGTTTCCAAAGAATTAAAAGATAAGCCATGGCATGTAGAAGGTACAGAAAATGGCGAGTGGGTTCTTATGGATTATGTAAACATAGTAGTTCACGTATTCCAGAAACACATTCGCGAGTACTATAATATAGAGAGCCTGTGGGGCGATGCCAGGATTACATCTATTGGTAACAACTATTAACTAAGAACAAAATTCATGTCAAAAGATAATAAGCCTACTAAATTAAAAATAAGCCCGTATTTTATTTATGGCGGTATATTTTTACTGCTCATAGCTGCAAATTATTTTAGCGGCAGCGCTAACTGGAACAACCCAAAGGCCACGTCTCTATCTACCTTTTATAAGTTTTTAGACCAAAACGAGGTACAAAAGGTTACCTATAATAAAACAACGGCAGAGGTGTACTTAAAACCTGAAGCGCTTAAGAACAAAGAGCACGAAAAAGTACAAAAAGACATGTTTGACAACCCTAACAAGGGACCACACTATACAGTTGTTATTGGCGACAAAAACGAACTGTTTGTAAAAAAACTTGATGAAGCTACTAAATCAGGAAAGCTAACTGATTATTCTGCCGAACCCGAAAGTGCTTGGGGCGAATGGATGCTAACCCTTTTCCCGCTTATTATAATTGTGGGGCTTTGGATCTTTATGATGCGCAGAATGTCGGGCGGCGGTGCTGCAGGCGGTGGAGGGCAGATATTTAATATCGGCAAATCTAAAGCAAAACTTTTTGACGAAAAGAACGACATTAAAGTAACATTTAAAGATGTTGCCGGCCTTGAAGGTGCTAAAGAAGAGATACAGGAAATTGTAGAATTTCTTAGGACACCCGAAAAATACACAAGTATAGGCGGTAAAATACCTAAAGGTGCATTACTTGTAGGCCCTCCGGGTACAGGTAAAACCTTATTAGCAAAAGCTGTTGCAGGCGAAGCTAAAGTACCTTTCTTCTCTCTTTCTGGTTCTGACTTTGTAGAGATGTTTGTGGGTGTAGGTGCAAGCCGCGTACGCGACCTGTTTAAACAGGCTAAAGAAAAATCACCGGCGATAATATTTATAGACGAGATTGATGCCGTAGGGCGTGCGCGTGGTAAAAACAACTTTTCAGGCTCAAACGACGAGCGTGAAAACACACTTAACCAGCTACTTACAGAGATGGACGGTTTCGGCACTAATACTAATGTAATAGTACTTGCCGCTACTAACCGTGCTGATGTGCTTGACAAAGCATTAATGCGTGCCGGCCGTTTTGACAGGCAAATATATGTAGACCTGCCGGACATTAGGGAGCGTCGTGAAATATTTGAAGTGCATTTAAAACCACTTAAAAAATCAGAAGACCTGGATACTGAGTTCCTTGCAAGGCAAACACCAGGATTCTCCGGTGCAGATATAGCAAATGTTTGTAATGAAGCAGCGCTTATTGCTGCAAGGAATAATAAAACATCGGTAGACAAACAGGATTTCCTTGATGCGGTAGACCGTATTGTAGGTGGCCTTGAAAAGAAAAATAAAATTATTTCTACCGAAGAAAAGCGCGCAATTGCTGTGCATGAAGCAGGCCACGCTACCGTAAGCTGGATGCTGGAACATGCTGCACCACTTGTAAAAGTTACTATTGTACCCCGTGGCCAAAGCCTGGGTGCTGCATGGTACCTGCCGGAAGAAAGGCTTATTGTAAGGCCGGACCAAATGCTTGACGAAATGTGTGCCACAATGGGTGGCCGCGCGGCAGAGAAAGTTATTTTTGATAAAATATCTACCGGTGCGTTAAGCGACCTTGAAAAAGTAACCAAACAGGCACGTGCCATGGTTACCATATACGGCCTTAACGAAAAACTGGGCAATGTTACTTATTATGATTCGAGCGGGCAAAGCGAGTATAATTTTGGCAAGCCTTATTCTGAAGATACAGCGCAGATAATAGATAAAGAAATTTCTACACTGATTGAGGCACAATACCAGCGCGCCATTACTATCCTGAATGAAAACAAAGACAAATTATTAAGGCTTTCGGACATTTTGATAGAAAAAGAGGTGATTTTTAAGGATGATCTTGAAACTATATTTGGCAGCCGCCCTTTCGAAAAATCAGGGCATGAGGTAATTACTGAGGCTTAAGCAAAAATTCACAAATAAAATTTAAAAATCTTAACCCAATCGCAGGATTGAGTTAAGATTTTTTTATCTTTGGTCATTAAGCAAACCATTTGGGATATTACAAATATGAGCCTTTTTAAAAAAATTTTTGGTACAGGAGATGTTTCGGGAGAAGAAAAAAGCACAGATAACAGTCCTTTTCTTCCGGACAATCAATTGCCTATTGACGAGCTTTTTACCACTAATTTCAGGAAAAACGGCGGCAAATTTATTTATTGCGACAGCGTTACCGAAGTACATGAGCAATTTTTAAATGTACTGGAAGAAAATGACTGGTTTGAGTGTGAGGCACTTTGCTTTGAGCCTAAGCTATACAGCCTTCTTGACGAGAACAGGCTAATTTATGACAAACCCAAAGAGCCGAAATTTTTACTTGCAACCTGCGAAAGCCTTGTGGCCGATGAGGGTTCTGTATTATTTTCCTCAAAACAGATCAAACAGTACAAGCCAAACGAGATGCCTGATAATATTGTTGTATTTGCAACAACCAGCCAATTGCTTGCCAATAAAACTGATTGCCTTAGGCATATTAAGAAGAAGTATGATAAGGACTACCCTACTAACATAACGGCTATTAAATATTTTGAAAAAGCTAAAGAAGAAGATTTCCTGCATTACGGCAGCGTAGCTAAAAATCTTTACTTACTGCTTTTAGAAGACCTTTAATATATGAACGAAAGCATAACCAGGACACTATCAGGCTTAGTTTATATTATTTTGCTTTTAGCCGCTACCCTATACGGCCCTTTAACCTTTATACCTTTATTTAGTGTATTCCTTATTGTAGCAGTATACGAATTTTGTAAACTGTCTAATCTCAGTAAAACCGTTCCGCTTATTATGTGCGTATTAGGGTTATTGCTTTTTGTTGTTTACATGAACAATAGTTTTTATACCAACTTGCTTCTTAATATTGCTTCACTGGTAATTTCTTTAAATTTACTGTACGAACTTTTTAGTAAAAGCAGGCCGGCTTTAAAAGACAATACAGCAAAACTGGCGCGATTAACAGGGTATGTAATTATTCCGTTTTTGCTAATTATAAAATTGCCGTTTTTATACGGTAATGCCACGTTTACTTTTAACCCCTATATTATTATAGGTATGTTTATTATTATCTGGGCAAACGATACCTTTGCTTACATTGTAGGCAAAAGCATTGGAAAGCATAAATTGTTTGAACGTATATCGCCTAAAAAAACTATTGAAGGGTTTATAGGGGGTATGATCTTTAGTGTTGCCGGTGCCTATATTTTAGGGCAAACCGATTATTTCGATTTTATAACCCCATGGCAATGGATGGCTTTTGCTGCTATACTGGTTGTTTTTGGCACATTAGGCGATCTTGTAGAGTCTCAGCTTAAACGAAATGCCGGTGTAAAAGACAGCGGCAAAATAATGCCGGGCCATGGTGGCATACTTGACAGGCTTGATAGCGTGTTATTTGCAATACCTTTCTTATTTTTGTATTACCAAATCTTAAATTATGTTTCATAAAGAAGGAGCTAAAATTATTTTTATTGCCTTAATTGTAAGTGTAGGCATTGTATTAGTAGCAGAAGAATTTATACTGAATCTTTATCTGTTAAAGACCATACAAATATTTGTATTGGTTTTCCTGATACTTATATTACAGTTTTTCAGGAACCCGAAGCGTCATGTTACTGCTGCCGACCACAACATTATTGCCCCTGTAGATGGCAAAGTAGTGGTTATAGAAGAAGTTTACGAGCCGGAATATTTTAAAGAAAAACGACTGCAGGTATCTATATTTATGTCGCCTATAAATGTGCATGTAACGCGCTATGCTGTAAATGGCCTTATAAAATTTAGCAAGTACCACCCGGGTAAATACCTTGTGGCATGGCACCCTAAAGCCAGTACAGAGAACGAGCGTACTACAGTGGTTATAGAAAATAACTTTTTTGGCGAAATATTATACCGCCAGATTGCCGGTGCCCTTGCCCGCCGTATAGTTAACTATGCCCAGGAAGGCATGCAGGTAGTGCAGGGAACAGATGCCGGTTTTATAAAATTTGGTTCGAGGGTTGATATTTTCTTACCTTTAGGTACAGAAGTTAGCGTACAGCTAAACCAGAAAGCCATAGGCGGTAAAACCATAATTGCAACTAAAGCTTAATAAATGCAGGAAAAAGACCTGGATATACTTTTTGAGGAAGCCTTTGAGAGAGCCTCTAAAATGACCGAAGCTTTACCACAGGATGTAATGCTGCGCATATATGCCTATTACAAACAGGCAACATCTGGCCGGGCCAATGTTGTTGTACACCACCAATCGGCAAATTTAAGGGATGCCTTTAAAATGAATGCCTGGATGCAGATACGCCATATAACGCCCGACGAAGCAAAAAAATTATATATAGAAACGATAGATTCGCTAACTAAATAATTACTATTATGAAAAAAGTAAAAATTTTCTTTTCAGCATTAGCCGTAGTGGCTGCTCTACAATCGTGTAAAGACAAAAGCAACCTTGAAGAAGTGGTAACCGTACCCGAGCCGCAAAAGGAAGCTGCTGCTCCTGTGGGAAATCCGGACGAAGTTAAGGCCGAAGATGCTGCAGGCAACTTTCAGATGACTAAACTACCGTATGCTTATGATGCACTCGCACCAAATATTGATGCCAAAACAATGGAGGTGCATTACTCTAAGCATTATAAAAAATATACCGACGAGCTTAACAAAGCTACAAAAGGCACCGACCTTGAAAAGAAAACCATAGAAGAAATATTTGCTACACTGGACCTTGAAAATAAAGCAGTGCGTAACAATGGTGGTGGCTATTACAACCACGGCCTTTTTTGGGAAATAATGGGTCCTAAAGCAGGTGGTGCACCAACAGGAGCATTGGCTGAAGCTATTAATAAAGATTTTGGATCGTTTGATGCATTCCAAAAACTATTTACTGAGGCAGCTACAAAACAGTTTGGTTCGGGCTGGGCATGGCTTGTAGTGGGTAAAGACGGTAAACTTGCTGTGGGAAGTACTGCAAACCAGGACAACCCGTTAATGCCGGGACAAACAATTTCGGGCAAGCCAATTTTAGCGCTTGATGTTTGGGAACATGCCTACTACTTAAACTACCAAAACAAAAGGCCTGATTATATTACAGCATTTTATAATGTAATTAACTGGGCTGCCGTTACTAAAAAATATGAGGTAGCATTAGCTAAATAACATACCGTAAATAATTAAAAAAGCCGCATGAATTAATTTTCATGCGGCTTTTTTAATTGTTATGAGAAACTCCGATTATTTAAACCTGATTTGATTAATATTCAAAAGTACCGTACTCACTTTGTATGGTAAGTTTTTTAGCATCTGAAGCTTCTACCCTGCCTACAATTTGTGCATCTACATTAAATGACTTAGAAATGGCAATAATTTCCTGCGCAATATTTTCGGGAACATAAATTTCCATACGGTGGCCACAGTTAAACACCTGGTACATTTCTTTCCAATCGGTACTGCTTTGTTCCTGTATCAGTTTAAATAACGGCGGTACCGGAAACAGGTTATCTTTAATAACATGAACATTATCTACAAAATGCAGCACCTTGGTTTGAGCACCGCCACTGCAATGCACCATACCATGAATTTGCTGCGGAGTATAAGTATCCAGTATTTTTTTAATTATTGGGGCATAGGTTCGCGTAGGCGAAAGTACCAGCTTACCGGCATCTATGGGGCTGCCTTCTACATTGTCGGTTAGCTTTACATTGCCCGAATATACAAGATCGGCCGGGACAGCAGCATCATAACTTTCGGGGTATTTAGCTGCAAGGTAATTGTTAAATACATCGTGGCGTGCCGATGTTAACCCGTTACTGCCCATACCTCCATTATAACCTTTTTCATAACTTGCCTGGCCTGATGATGATAATCCTACAATAACATCGCCGGGTTGTATGTTAGCATTATCTACCACATCGCTACGCTTTATACGCGCTGTAACCGTACTGTCTACAATAATGGTACGCACAAGGTCGCCCACATCGGCAGTTTCCCCGCCTGTAGAGTGAATGGTAACACCAAAAGATTTAAGTTCTTCAATAAGTTCTTCGGTACCGTTAATAATAGCCGAAAGTACTTCGCCCGGAATAACATTTTTATTACGGCCTATAGTGCTGCTAAGCATAATATTATCTACAGCGCCTACACAAAGCAGGTCGTCTATATTCATAATAAGGGCATCCTGCGCAATACCTTTCCAAACCGAAATATCTCCGGTTTCTTTCCAGTACATATAAGCAAGGGACGATTTTGTACCTGCGCCATCGGCATGCATTATAAGGCAATAATCAGTGTCTCCGGTAAGGTAATCGGGTACAATTTTGCAGAACGCTTTAGGAAATAAGCCTTTATCAATATTCTTAATTGCATTGTGCACATCTTCTTTCGAAGCCGAAACTCCCCTTTGGCTATAGCGTTTGCTGGTATCCTGGCTCATGTAAATTGTAGTTTGTGTTGTTGCTGGCAAAGATAATTTTAATTTATTAATGTAGCAATTGTTTAGTGAGGCAATGAGTAAGGAGCAGTTGCTAATTTACACTATCAATTTATACCCAGTTTGTGTTTACATCTGTCGCATAAACCCGGATTAGCATTATCAATCGTTCTGATAGATTCTACAGCATCGGTCATTACACATTTTACATCAGGGCAATGGGGCAGCCCAAAATTATGCCCCAGCTCATGAATAACTACCTTTTTAAAACGTGCCAAGTGCAATTTTTTGTCTTTATGCTTTAATCTAAACCCCGAAACCACGCAGCTTTTACCCGGACAGTATGCAAGGCCCATTACTCCAAAATCGTTATACCGCCATTCAGGCTTTTTGATTGCTCCGTTTTTATCATGTTTAGTGACCGAAATATCGCTTTCTGTAAGGCCAATAACGTAATCTACGCCATCCGGCAAGTTTCGTTGCTGTAATGCAATAAGGCTATCTGCCCTGTATCGCGGCGATTTTATAGTAATAAAAGCAGCCTTAGGCAATTGCTGTTGCGGAAGCATTTTTACAGTAACACCATAATAATTTATAATCGCACTTTTTAATATCGCTACTTTTTGTTCATTAATACCTTTATAAGGAATTATACCTATTACTGTATTTTTAGATACCATAGTATCTTTAACGCAACCGGCTAAAAACATCATTGCAAAAAGTAGAAATACCCTATAGCATTTCATTATAAATTTACTTCCCATTCTAAGTTTGGGTTATAACGTAATTCGCCATTTCTAACTTCAAGAGGGCTATTAAAATTATTGGTGTATAAAGCACCTGTACCCAAGCCCTGCGGCATAGGATTATTTTGAAGGAACGTCCATTGCGCAATTGCATTAAGCCCTATATTACTTTCTAAAGCCGATGTTACCCACCAGCCAATATTATATTTTTCGGCAAGTGCAATCCACTCTTTGCACCCCCTGAAACCGCCTACCAAACTGGGCTTTAAAATGATATATTGTGGTTGTATTTTTTGAAGCAGGGCATCTTTATCTTCATAATTAAAAACACCAATAAGCTCTTCGTCTAATGCTATGGGTAGTGGCGTAACTTTACATAGCTCTGCCATGCTGTCATGCTGACCCGATTTAATAGGCTGCTCTATGCTATGTAATTTAAATTCAGATAATTGATTTAGTTTATTTAAAGCATCATTTAAACTAAAAGCACCGTTAGCATCTACCCTAATCTCTATCTGTTCGTGGGTAAAAGTATCCCGTATAAAACGCAGCAACCCCAGTTCATAGAGAAAATCTATAGCTCCAATTTTGAGTTTTATACAGTTAAAACCTTCTTTTATCTTATCCTCTATCTGCTGTTTCATGTAGGCTTCATCGCCCATCCAAACCAGTCCGTTTATAGAAATATTTGCTTCTCCATTTGTAAATTCGGAAGGGAATAACAAGTACGGGGTTTCACCCTCCAACGACCGGAACGCTATTTCTAAACCAAATTGTATTGATGGAAATTCAATTAATCCTTCCCATAATTTCTCTTCCCCAAAGTGAATATTTTCGCAAACCCACTTTAGCTTTTCTTCATAATCAGGGCGATCGTCCACACTAAGCGATCGCAGTATCCCGCACTCCCCTATCCCTCGCTTGCCATCCTTTTCAAGGATAATAAACCAGGTTTCTTTATCGGTCATCACACCTCGGGAAGTACCGCTGGGACGCTTAAAATCTAAAATATATTTCTTGTAGCTTGCTTTCATCTTAAAAAGTTTAGCCACGAATTGCACCAATTTCCACCAATATAATTAGTGTGAATTTGTGTAATTCGTGGCTCAAAATTAAAGCTCTATTGAAGAACCTATTTCTAAAAGCATAAGGTCTTTGCCTTTATCAAAGAATTTCTTTTTAGCATCATCATGGTCAATTTTAATGTAACCAAAAGTATCATAATGGTATCCAAGAACTTTATCGCATTCTACAAAATCAGAAGCTGTAATTGCATCTTCTACATCCATAGTAAAGTTACTGCCAATAGGTAAAATGGCAAGGTCTAATTTTGTGCGCAGCGGTATTAGTTTCATATCATACGTAAGTGCGGTATCGCCGGCAATATATATGTTTTTATGCTGGCTTTCTATTACAAAGCCACCCTGGTTGCCACCATAGGTACCATCAGGAAACTGGCTTGAGTGTATAGCATTTACATACTTAACCGTGCCAAAATCAAACTTCCAGCTGCCGCCATGGTTCATAGGGTGCGCTGTAAAGCCTTTTTTAGTATAGTAAGTAGCAATTTCTGCATTAGATACTATTGTAGCACCGGTGTTGGTCGCAATAGCCTCTACATCCAGGATATGGTCGCCGTGTGCATGCGTAATCAGTATGTAATCAGCTTTAAGCTGCATAATATCTACATGGCTGGCTAACTCGTTAGCTGTAATATAAGGATCTACCACAATATGTTTGCCGCCCACTTCTATACCAAGGCTGGCGTGTCCGTAAAATGTAATTTTCATTTTTATATTTTTAGTTTGTTGTTAATTGTTTTTAAGTGCCTACATGTTACGTTTATTACCCCAGCTGCATGGCTATGCACAAAAATACCGAAAGGAAAAACGTTCCTAAAGCAACTTTTTTTAATTCCGGATCGAGATCACGCGGAACTGTATTTTTATAAACTGTTTTTAAATGTATTACAAATGGAACGTAAGCTATTATAAAGATGTATTGTAACGGTTTAAAGTTACTTAATATAGCAAATACCAATGTTAATACTATGGCTGCGCCTATTATAAAATAATGATATAGTTTGGCATTTTGCGCACCCATTTTTACTACAAGTGTGTTTTTGCCCGACATAGCATCGCTTACCCGGTCCCTCATATTATTAAGGTTGAGCACGGCAACACTTAACAAGCCTATTGCGATTGCCGGAAGCACTATATACCCATCTATATTTTTTGCGAATAAAAAATAGCAGCCAAGTACGCTTACCAACCCAAAGAAAATGAACACGAAGACATCTCCAAGGCCACGGTAACCGTATGCCGAATTGCCCACAGTATACTTAATTGCAGCAGCTATAGAAGCCAGCCCCAGGAAAAAAAAGAATACAGAATAGCCAAAATTTTCTTTACCAAAAGAGGTATATATAAGTACAACTGCCGCTACTAAAGTAAGCACAGCTGTAATAATTATGCCTTTTTTCATAGCCTGTACCGTTATAGCCCCACTTTGTATGGAACGCTGCGGACCTATACGGTGCTCATTATCGGTGCCTTTTACACCATCGCCATAATCATTGGCAAAATTAGAGAGCACCTGTAGTCCCAAAGTAGTTAGCAGGGCAAAAGCCAATATGGGCCAGTTTGAAAATCCTTGTGAAAATGCATAAAAACTGCCCACGAGTATACCGGATACTGATAATGGGAGCGTGCGTAAACGTGCGGCCTGAAGCCACGCTTTTGTATTTGACATTTTTAAATTTACTGTATTTATTTTCTAATGTATTATCAGTCTCCTTACAAAACAGTAAACTGTTAGCCATGAAACTAATAGAATCATAACATTTAAGACCTTATAAATTATGGCTAAAAATATTAATCCTATAGCAAAAATAGCAAAAAACGAGGCAGGTATATGTGGTTTACTATAGCTTTTATTCGCTTAAATTTTTGGCTTAATTACGGTAGCTGCCATACTGCAATAAAAAATAGGATAAACTGAAAAGCAATATACAACTCTTCAATTTATCCTATAGTCCGGAAATCCTTTCAAACAGAATTTCTTTTTGTAACCAATATTTTATTACACGTTAAATCTAAAGTGCATTACGTCACCGTCTTTAACTATGTACTCTTTACCTTCTACTTTAAGTTTACCGGCTTCTTTTACTTTAGCTTCAGTACCATAAGTAACATAATCTTCATATGCGATTACTTCAGCACGAATAAAGCCTTTTTCAAAATCGGTATGAATAACACCTGCAGCCTGCGGCCCTGTATCGCCTATGTTAATAGTCCATGCCCTAACCTCTTTAACACCCGCAGTAAAATAAGTTTGCAGGTTTAACAGCTTGTAAGCCGAACGTATAAGTGCCGATGATCCCGGCTCCTTAAGGCCAAGGTCTTCAAGGAACATCTGGCGCTCTTCATAAGTTTCAAGTTCGGTAATGTCTGCCTCTGTACCTACTGCAAGGAACATTACTTCAGCATTTTCATCTTTAACAAGTTCACGCACCTGCTCTACATAAGCATTACCTGTTGCAGCAGCATTTTCATCTACGTTACAAACATATAATACCGGCTTGGTAGTTATTAACTGGAAGCTCTCTAAAAGTTCTACTTCATCGGCATTTTGAGGTACAACCGTACGTGCCGATTTTGCCTGTAGCAAGGTATCCCTAAGCCTGTCCAGCAATGCTTCTTCTGCCTGTGCTTCTTTATTACCAGTTTTTGCGGCACGACGCACTTTTTCAAGGCGTTTCTCTACCGTTTCAAGGTCTTTAAGCTGTAGCTCTATATCTATGGTCTCTTTATCGCGAATAGGGTTTACATTACCGTCTACGTGAATAATGTTATCATTATCAAAACAACGCAGTACATGAATAATGGCATTACACTCCCTAATGTTACCCAGAAACTGGTTACCTAATCCTTCTCCTTTACTTGCACCTTTTACAAGGCCGGCAATATCTACAATATCTACCGTTGCAGGCTGTACACGCTCCGGCTTAACAAGCTCTTCAAGTTTTTGCAGCCTTGGGTCGGGTACGTTTACCACGCCAATGTTAGGCTCTATGGTACAAAACGGAAAGTTAGCACTTTGTGCCTTAGCGTTAGACAAACAATTAAAAAGTGTTGATTTGCCCACATTTGGCAATCCTACTATACCTGCTTTCATGTATATACTGTTTTTGAGGGTGCAAATATAAGTATTTATAGTTGGAAAGTTACATGTTGAAAAGTTGAAAGTTTAGATATAGTATCATTATGAATATGATGCAACTTAACACAAAGCGTAGCTAAACTTTAAACCTTAAACTTTTAAACAAAAAACATTTACCATTACATTATGTTTTTATAAGAGCTTATTTAACATTGCGCTTATACCTTTGCAGTACAAACATTTAAATAACAACAAGATGAAAAATTTCGCGATCGCAATATTGCTTGCCCTGGGCCTTAGCGCTACAGCACAGGTAAACCAAAATGTAACAAAAGAGTCTAAAACCACCACTGTAAAAGTTAATGATGGCAGTGGGACACCCAAAAAACTGGTTAAGACCCAAAATACAGAATCGGTTAACCAGATAGAGATTAAAGACGGAGATTCTAAAAAGCTAAATAAAGAGACCGCCGAATCTACCCCGCAGGTAGTATCATCTACAACAGTAGAGAGAGATAATGGCTTTAATGCTCGTGTAGGGCAAATAAGCAACTACCAGATGGGAGGCAACGATTATATATTTGTAAGCGATAAACTGGGTTACAGGATCGCTACCCCCGATAATAAAGATTATGCAAAGGTAAGAAGAACATCTAACGGGCAGTATATATATAAAACTGCCACAGCAACATCTATAGGGTATTTTAACGGCGAAGGAAACTTTGTTGTAGAAACGTATGATGATAAAGCCGATGGTGTTACGGTAGAAACCTATACCAAGGTTCAGAAATAAGAGTTATTTGGTTAACTTAATTGCTATGAGTAAGAAATTCCTGAAGTATTATGCTTCAGGAATTTTTTTATTTAAAATTTTAAGTAAAATCTCATCAACAATATTAGAATTTGAAAATACAATATATATTTGCTGCAAAATTATTTAACAAAAACCCTCTAAATTATCAATAAATAAAACAAATGAAACAAACATTCATTATCCTCTGTAATATGGTGCTTGTGGGTGCTTATGCCCAAAGCTCTGTAAGCAGTGGGGCTTTATCTAATAACAGCATTATACATTCTGTAGGCGAGCTGTATGTGGTGCCTGCTAACCCTAACGAGTCAGCTTCCGGTACTATAGGGGCCGTATCACGAATAGAATTCTTTGCCCTGGGCATAGACGAAGTAGTGCCTGCTGCCGAGATTAAAGTGTACCCCAACCCAACAGCACACTCCGTTTTCTTTGAAAGCACCGAACCTGTTACACAGATTGAAATTTACGATATAAGTGGAAGGCTTGTAGCATCGCAAAAAGTAGATAACAACAAAGCCGACCTTAGCATACTGCAAAGCGGCACTTATATTATCAGGGCAAATAACAAAAACAAACAGTCATTTAAGATCATAAAGAAATAACCCAATGAAAAAAGTACTACTTGCTTCTCTTTTATTTATATCATCATTAGCCTTTGCCCAGGCACCACAGGGAGTTAGTTACCAGGCTGTAGCATTTAGTACACCCGGCAACCCCGTTATTAACAGTAATGTAGGTGTGCGTATTAGCATACTTAACAATGCGGCAAACGGCACCGTTATTTACACCGAAACACATACCAAAACCACCAATGCGCAGGGACTGTTTAACCTTAACATTGGGCAGGGCACACCCGTTACAGGATCGTTTGCTACCATTAACTGGGGCGGGAGTTCTAAATTCTTTAAAGTAGAAGTAGATCCTGCCGGTGGCACTAACTACACCATTACAGGTACCAACCAGCTTATGAGCGTGCCGTATGCACTTTACGCTGAGAACATTAATACCAACAGCCTTGCGGGCGTAGGCACAAGTGCATTTAAAAGCAGCAATTTTGCAGTAATAGATGACAATGATATTAATGTGTTTAGTAACGGCAGCTGGTACACCAAAACCTGTTCAAGCTATCCTGATGCTACCGAGGTTATGGGTTCTAACGGAAACTTTGCAGTAATAGATGATAATGAAATACACGTTTTTAGCAATGGTGCATGGAGTACAAAAACGTGCTCAAGCTATCCTAATACTGCAGAAGTTATAACATCTGAAGGAGGTTTTCTAATTATAGATGATAACGATATACACGTTTTTAGAAACGGTGCCTGGAGTACAAAAACGTGCTCAAGTTATCCTGATGTAAGTGAAGTAGCCAAAACAAAAGGTTATTTTGCGGTAATAGACGACAACCAAATACATGCATTTAGCAATGGTACATGGGTTACTAAAAGCTGTTCTTCTTACCCCAATCCGTCTGAACTTATAGCATCTGAAGGGCATTTTGTAGTTATAGATGATAACCAAATACACGCCTTTAATAACGGTACATGGGTTACTAAAAATGTTTCAACATATCCTAATGTAAGTGAGGTAATTATCTCTACAACAAACTAAAACTATATATATCTAAAAAAATCCTGAAGCAACACTTCAGGATTTTTTTATGGGAATTATTCTACAATAATCTTCCTGCTCGTAATTGTTGTACCATCGGGTATTTTTATAACATATACCCCTTTTGCAAGCATTGATACATTTATACCGGAATCTCCTACATTCTTATACTCTACAACAAGCCTGCCCGAAACATCATACAATTGCACATTATTTATAACAGTGCCATTTGGGTTAAGGATATATAAAACATCCGATACCGGGTTTGGATAAATATATAAATCTTTATTTAGAGGATTTTGTGTAAACAAAGTACAGTTACCGGAATAGTTATATAAAGCGTTGTAACCATTTACAACATACCACTCTGAGTAAGGATATTGATTGTTTAACGCCAAATCTTCATTATCAACTTCAATACACACAACATTTGTATTAGCCGGGGAAGGCATGGAAAATCCAAGCTGTATTTCCATATCAGGATTATTATTGCCATTTTTAAGGTTTATCCAGTTCATTCCACCTGCCAGATTACTAACATCAATAATTTTGATATTAGGGTTATGCCTTAAATCTAATTGCCTGATGTCATTATATGGTGCAAGGTCCCAAGTGTTTCCAATATATAGATTTTCAAGTAATGGATTTAAAGATACATTAATAGATGTTAGCCAATTATTACGGCAATTTAAATTTTTAAGCATTATATTATGGCTAACATCTAACGTTGTTATCTGGCTAAAAACTATTTCGAGTGTTTCTATATTTGTAAATGCCTCAAGACCGGTAAGGCTGGCTATCTGCGTCTCATTAAAATTAGACGAATCAAAAATAAGGGTTGTAACGTTTGCTACATCGCTAACTAATACCTGCCCATTTATTAAGCCATCGCTGTCAATATTCCTGGTAATCAAAGCCTGTTCAAAATTAGGGTCGGGAATGCTTACCGTTTGTGCCGTTACACAAACACAGGAAAATAAAATTGCGAAAAAAAATATTTCTGGTTTCATGGGGTCATTATATAAATCAAATATAACATTTATGTTAATAAATGCCATAATAATTACATGAAACACTAAAAATATAATAATTTTAATAGGTAACATGACAGGGCAAAAATTTCGATCAAAAACTAACTCAATAATTCCCATAAAAAATCCTGAAGCAACACTTCAGGATTTTTTTATGTATTTAATTTATCGTCTTTATAATATAAACCCTGCATATTGCAAATAAAATAAAACTGGTAAGCAGCAATATTATTAGTTCGGGAATTAATAAATAATAATACCAAAAAGAATATATATGTGTTTTATAAGGATTGTCTTTTCTTTCTAACACTGTTACTTCATCGCCTTTTTTATAAAACGAAAAGTAATTTAATGTTCCTTCAGAAAAGGATGAAGTATCTTTTTTAGTATAATACTCAACAAGAGGAATATATCTAAGTTCATAACCTCCTTTATTTTTAAACCCCGGATAGTAAACATTCACTTCTTCCACCTCTATAATCTTTCCCCTATACTTATTATATTCAGAAAGCCTGAATGTTTTATATATAAAAAAAGGGATAAAAACTATCCCTAAAATTATAACTGCATAAAGCAATTCTTTTTTTTCTATTACTCATCCCCATGCAAAAATGCCTGGCGGTTAAGCAGTGTCTCTTCGCTTTCTACATAATTATCATCGGGCACGCAGCAGTCTACCGGGCAAACGGCAGCACACTGTGGCTCGTCATGAAAGCCTTTGCACTCGGTACATTTGCCGGGTACAATATAATATATATCGTCGCTTATGGGAGTAAAAGGTGCATCGGCATCTACTTCCTCCCCGCTTGGCAAAACAATTTTACCGCGCAGCTTGGTACCATCTTTATACCTCCAGTCATCTGCACCTTCATATATAGCGGTGTTTGGGCACTCGGGTTCGCAGGCACCGCAGTTTATACATTCGTCTGTTATAATGATTGCCATGGCTATTTTTAGTATTTAATAACGTAAATTTGCAGCAAAATTACGTCCAAATCCATTCATAAGCAAACATAATGACGTTAACAGAATCAAAAAAAGCGTTTATAGAGCTTGGCAAATTTCTTTCGCAGTTCTCTTTAGATAATAACACCCCTAAAGACGACGTTTTGCACAACGCCACTTTTTACAACGATTTTATTACTTTAATAGAATTATCGCAATCGCATAACGGCTGGTTTACACAGGAGCAGGTATATTTTGCCGTGCAGCAATGGGCCGAAGCCTTAACATCTCAAAATCTTGATGAGTGGCTTAAAAGCTATGATCTGGAGAGTATTGAGCCTAAAACCGTAGGCCTTATACTGGCAGGAAATATTCCGCTGGTAGGTTTTCATGATTTTCTTTCGGTTCTTATAGCAGGCCATAAGGCATTGGTAAAACTATCGTCTAACGATAGCCACCTCCTGCCCTTTCTTGGCAAATACCTTATTGCCGTAGAACCCGAAATGGTAAACAGGATTACATTTACTGATGGTAAGATGGAAAATTTTGATGCCGTTATAGCCACAGGAAGCAACAATACCGCCCGTTACTTTGAATACTACTTTAGGAACAAGCCCAGCATCATTCGCAAAAGCAGGAACTCTGTAGCGGTACTAACCGGTACCGAAACCAAAGAGGAACTCACGGCACTGGGTGAGGATATTTTTAGGTATTTTGGCCTTGGATGCCGAAATGTATCTAAACTGTTCGTACCGCAGGGCTATGACTTTAAAGACTTTTTTGAGGCTATGTATGCTTACAAAGATGTTATTTTCTACGAAAAGTATTCTAACAACTACGACTACAATAAGGCCGTTTTCCTTATGAGTAATTTTAAATTACTGGATAACGAATTCCTTACCATTAAAGAAGACGCAAGCTACGCTTCTCCTATTTCGAGCGTATTTTATGAATTTTATGATGATTTAGCCACAATACAGCAACGCCTGGAAGCGGAACATGAACAAATTCAGTGTGTTGTGGGTAACATTAGTGTAGCTAACAGCATCCCGTTTGGGGTAACCCAAAAGCCGGGCCTGTTAGATTATGCCGATAATGTGGATACAATTTCATTTCTGTCAAAAATTTAGTCGAAATTTTTATAAAATTCTTTGCTGATATTCATTCTATTATTAAGAAATTTGCATCACTTTTAAGTAACGCAACACAATGAAAAAACATAATTTTAGTGCAGGGCCATCTATCCTGCCGCAGGAAGTATTTGATAAAGCAGCGCAGGCTGTTTTAAATTTCAACAACTCCGGACTTTCTATCCTCGAAATATCGCACCGCAGCAAAGATTTTGTTGCCGTAATGGATGAAGCCCGTGCCCTTGTATTAGAGCTTATGGGTTTAACCGGAAAAGGTTACCAGGCTATATTTCTTGGTGGTGGTGCAAGCCTTGAGTTTGCCCGCATACCTTACAACTTTTTAAAAGAAGGCGGCAAAGCTGCTTATCTTGATACCGGTACATGGGCTGCGGCAGCAATAAAAGAGGCTAAGTTTTTTGGCGAAACTGTAGTTGTGGCCTCATCTAAGGCAGATAACTATAATAATATCCCTACCGGGTATACTGTTCCTGCCGATGCTGATTACTTTCACTGCACGAGCAATAACACAATCTTCGGTACACAAATACAACAGTTTCCTGATGTAGAGGTGCCGTTAGTATGCGACATGAGTTCTGATATATTTTCGCGTAACATAGATTTCTCTAAATTTGGGCTTATCTATGCCGGTGCACAAAAAAATATGGGGCCTGCAGGCGCTACACTTATAGTAATTAAAGAAGAGCTGCTTGGTAAAACCGGCAGGGCTATCCCGTCTATGCTGGATTACAAACAACACGTAGATAAAGAAAGTATGTACAACACGCCGCCGGTGTTTGCGGTATATACTTCTTACCTTACATTACAGTGGCTTAAAAATAACGGCGGCATAGAAGCAGCAGAGAAAAGGAATATTGCCAAGGCAGAATTGCTTTATAACGAAATAGACCGCAACCCTTTATTTGTAGGTACTGCTAAAACCGAAGACCGTTCTAAAATGAATGTATGCTTTTTACTAAAAGACGAAGCCCATGCAGAGCAGTTTGATAAACTATGGAAAGCGGCCGGAATAAGCGGTCTGCCGGGCCACAGATCTGTAGGTGGTTACCGTGCTTCTATTTACAATGCCATGCCTGTAGAGAGCGTTCAGGTATTGGTAGACGTTATGCAGGAACTGAAAAAAGTTATTTAATTTGTTTCAGGTTTAAAGTTTCAGGTTGCCTGATCCTCAAAACATTTTTAAATTTTTCAATCATTAAATCTTTAAATAATAAAGAATGAAAGTATTAGCAAACGATGGTATCTCTAAAAGTGGCGTTATAGCGCTGGAAGATGCCGGTTTTGAAGTTATAACTACAAAAGTAGCACAGGAGCAGGTGGCTAATTACATTAATGCTAACGATGTAAAAGTTATACTTGTACGCAGCGCCACTAAAGTGCGCAAAGATATTATAGATGCCTGCCCGGGGCTTAAAATTATAGGTCGTGGCGGTGTAGGCATGGATAATATAAATGTAGAGTATGCACGAGAAAAAGGCATTCATGTTATTAATACTCCTGCATCATCATCAGACTCGGTTGCCGAATTAGTGTTTGCGCACCTGTTTACCGGGGTACGTTTTCTTTACGACTCTAACCGTAACATGCCACTGGAAGGCGATACTAACTTTGAAGGGCTAAAAAAAGCGTATGCTAATGGTATAGAGCTTCGCGGCAAAACCCTTGGTATTATTGGTTTTGGCCGTATAGGCCGTTCGGTTGCTAAAGTTGCTTTAGGCCTTGGCATGAAAGTTATAGCTGCCGATAAATTTGTGGGCAGTGCAGAGATTAAAGTAGACTTTTACAATGGCCAGTTCATTAACGTAGATATTGTTACCGAACCTCTTGAAGACCTGTTTAAACACTCTGACTTTATTACACTGCACGTTCCTGCACAGGATGGTGGCTATGTATTAGGCAAAGAGCAGTTTGATGCCCTTAAAGATGGCGTAGGTATTGTAAACGCATCACGTGGTGGTGTTATTAATGAGGTAGAGCTTATAGAAGCTTTAGATAGCGGTAAAGTTGCCTTTGCAGGACTGGACGTATTTGAAACCGAGCCTACACCGGCCGTACAAATATTAATGCACCCTAAAATTTCGCTTACGCCACACATTGGCGCTGCAACGCTTGAGGCGCAGGATCGTATAGGTACAGAGCTTGCCGAACAAATTTCAAGCCTGTTGAAATTAGAAAAATAAGGATTCTTATTTATATAAAAAAGCTGCCGGAATATAAATTCCGGCAGCTTTTTTTATGCACCTTTTTAAGGTTATTTTTTCTTTTTCCTTTTTGCATCGCGGGCACGCTCTACACCACGGTTTGTGGGTTTTGTTTTACGGGGTTTTGTTTTACCCGGCCCACCAAGGTTTACTTTTTTATTCTTTTCTTTCTTTTCATGAAAAGCACCATCGTCTGATTTTTTAGGTGCGCGCATTAGCACCTTCATCTTCTTTTTGTCTTTTTCAAACTCAAGAAGCTTCTCTGCAATTTCAAGGCCTTCGGGTAATTCAAGGAATTCAAGTTCCTTTTCCATCAGTACTTCTGCCTCAATTTGTATTTCCTGTTCGGCAGGAGCTATAAAGCTTATGGCAATACCGGTCTTATCGGCACGGCCCGTACGCCCTATACGGTGAATATACTGTTCCGGCACCTCCGGAAATTCCATATTAATAACGTGCGTAATGTCAGATATATCAAGGCCACGCGCCATAACATCGGTAGTTACAATACCGCGCAGCTCACCATTTTGGAACGATGCCATGGTACTAAGCCTGTAATTTTGCGACTTGTTAGAGTGTATAACACCAAACTGCCCGTCGTGGTCCTCCTCAAGGCTATCCATAACAAGGTCGGCTGTTTTTTTATTGTTCACAAAAACCAGTATGCGCGAGTAACTTTCGTCTTCAAGCAGGTTTTTAAGCAGGTTTATCTTGGTAAGGAAGTTAGGCACATGATAGCCCAACTGTTCTATCTGGTCCAGAGGTGTACCCGATGGCGCAAGCGATACTTCTTCCGGAAAATCAAAATAGTCATTAAGCATATCATCCACATCTTCTGTCATAGTTGCAGAAAAAAGGATGTTTTGCCTTTTGGCTTTCATCATATTAAAAATAGATGTTATCTGTACACGGAAACCAAGGTTAAGTATTTCGTCAAACTCATCTATAACCAGTTTTTGCACTTCGTCAAAGCGTACCACATTATCCAGCGCAAGGTCCATCATCCTGCCGGGCGTGCCCACAAGTATATCAGATA
>Ga0247814_10000551_pt1 | contig 28627 bp, 14 predicted proteins | sample UWRJL179409R1_FD_179947 | JGI IMG/M metagenome (GOLD analysis project Ga0247814, IMG submission 179947) | Plant litter microbial communities from Arlington Agricultural Research Station in Wisconsin, United States - UWRJ-L179-409R-1 | ecosystem: Environmental > Terrestrial > Plant litter >... | reverse complement strand
AGCCGCTTCCTTGGCGATGTCCACCGCGCTGTCCACGGAAATGCCGATGTCGGCGGTGCGCAGTGCGGGTGCGTCGTTGATGCCGTCACCCATGAACCCGACTACGTGACCGTTGCCTTTGAGGATGCGCACGATGCGTTCCTTGTGCGACGGCGTCAGTTTGGCGAAGACGTTGGTGGTCTCTACGGCCACGGCCAGTTCGGCATCGCTCATGCGTTCAACGTCGTTACCCAGGAGCAAGCCCTGCTGAGCGAGACCGACTTCGCGGCAGATCTTTGCGGTTACCAGCTCGTTGTCGCCGGTCAGCACTTTCACTGCCACGCCATGTTCGGCCAGGGCCTTGAGCGCTGGCGCGGTGCTTTCCTTCGGTGGATCGAGGAACGCCACGTAACCGATCAGCGTCAGTTCCTGTTCATCGGCCAGGCTGTAAATTTCGCGACCTGCGGGCATCGAGCGGGCGGCCACCGCCACCACGCGCAAGCCTTCAGCGTTGAATGCTGCGGTGACCTGACGAATCCGGGTCAGCAATTCATCGCTCAAGGCTTCATCGACGTCGCCATGACGCACACGGCTGCACACCGCAAGCACTTCTTCCACCGCACCTTTGCAGATCAGTTGATGTGGCTGACCGCGCCCTTCGACCACCACCGACATGCGCCGACGATTGAAGTCGAACGGAATCTCATCGACCTTGCGAAATGCCGTGCCGACTTTCAGTTCGCGGTGGACTTCCACGTGTTCCAGCACCGCGACGTCGAGCAGGTTTTTCAGGCCGGTCTGGTAGTAGCTGTTGAGGTAAGCCATTTCCAGCACGTCATCGGAATCGGCGCCCCAGACATCGACATTGCGCGCGAGGAAGATCTTGTCCTGAGTCAGCGTGCCGGTCTTGTCGGTGCACAGCACGTCCATGGCGCCGAAGTTCTGGATCGCGTCGAGACGTTTGACGATGACTTTTTTCCGTGACAGAAACACCGCGCCTTTGGCCAGCGTCGAGGTGACGATCATCGGCAGCATTTCCGGGGTCAGGCCGACGGCAACCGACAACGCGAACAGCAGTGCTTCCGTCCAGTCACCCTTGGTGAACCCGTTGATGAACAGCACCAACGGCGCCATGACGAACATGAAGCGGATCAACAGCCAGCTGACTTTGTTGACACCTTGCTGGAACGAAGTCACTGCGCGATCGGTTGCGCCGACACGCTGCGCCAACGCGCCAAAATAGGTGCTGTTGCCGGTGGTGAGAATCACCGCCACCGCTGTGCCGGACACGACGTTGGTGCCCATGAACAGGATGTTGTCCAGCTCCAGTGGATTGCGCGTATCGCGATCGGCCTGACGCGGAAACTTCTCCACCGGCATCGATTCGCCGGTCATCGCCGCCTGACTGACGAACAGATCCTTGGCGCTAAGCACGCGGCAATCGGCCGGAATCATGTCACCGGCCGAAAGCACGATCAGATCGCCCGGCACCAATTGCTTGATCGGCAATTCGCTGCGCGGCGCGTCACGGCGCATCACCGTGGCGGTGTTGCTGACCATGGCTTTCAGCGCGTCGGCGGCCTGGTTGGATTTGCTCTCCTGCCAGAAGCGCAGCAGCGTCGACAGCACCACCATGGAGAAAATCACCACAGCGGCCTTGAGGTCTTCGGTCAGCCACGAGATCACCGCCAACAGGGTCAGCAGCAGGTTGAACGGGTTTTTGTAGCAGTGCCACAGGTGAATCCACCATGGCAGCGGCTGCTCGTGTTCGACTTCGTTGAGGCCGTATTGCGCACGCAGCGCATCGACTTCGAAATCGGTCAGGCCATCGGAATGCGTGCCGAGTGACGACAGCAGTACACCGCTGTCGCAATGCGCGGCATCGACCAGGGTGTTGGCCAGCGTGGGTGGGACTTCACGGCTGACCGTGGTGTCGTTGATAGATTCCAGCAGTGCCAGGCGACGGAAGTGCCGGGCGATGTGGCGGGTCCGCAGGAAGCCTGCGAAAAATTCCTTGAGCGTAAGTTTCATGGCTGTTGCCCCTATGGTCAGCCGGGAAACCGTCAAGCAGGTACGGCCGCGCCTCGTGCGCCGGAAAAACCGGCACGGCAAGGCCTGGCGCGCCGGTCAGAAACGACAGGCGTATCGATAGGGCTGCGATCACGACAGTGAAGTCGCAATCACGCTCTGTTCAGCGTCGATGAGAAGGAACGTCCAGACATGACCCAGGACGGGCCATGCACGGGATGCCGCTGCTCGCTTTACGGCGAGACAACGGCAGAGAAAGGCTGCGCGTTATCTTGCCGAGAATCTGCCGGTTACCGAGACCGGCCGACAACTGTCACTCGAACAAGTACCCACTGTGGGTCTCCGCTATTGATGAAAACGCGCGAAGCTTACGCGCCGATGATTGGAGAGTAAACCCGCAAAAGGCCGTGTGTCGGGGAATGTGGGGGATGTTCAGGAAGGGTTCAGGATTGTGAAACTCTGGTGTTTTCGAGAGCCCCATCGCGAGCAGGCTCACTCCTACATTGGTCCTGCGAACACAGAACATTGTAGGAGTGAGCCTGCTCGCGATAGCGGTGTATCAGGCGCCGCTGATCTTAGCTGGCGGTTGCTAACAACAGATCCGCCATCGAACGATGCCCACGATGCTTGCCATGCTCATACAAAGAACCGGCAATCTCGTCCGCGCGGATCGGCAACACCGACAGCAACGTGTCGCTCAGACCATGGCTGGCCTGGCAGAAGCCCTGCATGTAGATGCCGGCCTTGCAGCGCTCGTCGGTGATCAGTTTGTAGTTGCGATCAACCTCGAAGTCGCCCAGGTACTCTTCCAGCGGTGCCAGCAGTTTACGGTGCATCTGCCGCTCGTAGCCGGTGGCCAGAACCACAGCGTCGTAATTGCGCACAGTGACTTCGCCAGTGGCATTGTTGCGCACGGCCAACGCGATACCGTTTTCGGTAGCGGTAGCGCTCTCGACGGTAGTCAGCGTGCGGAACGCGTGACGGGCAATCCCGGAAACCTTCTGACGATAGAAGATGCCGTAGATGCGCTCGATCAGGTCGATGTCGACCACCGAATAGTTGGTGTTGTGGTACTCGTTGACCAAGCGCTCACGCTCGGCGCTGTTCTGCTGGAACACCAGGTCGGTGAATTCCGGCGAGAACACTTCGTTGACGAACGGGCTGTCGTCCGCAGGCTTCAACGCCGAGCCGCGCAGGATCATGTCGACCTGCACCGACGGGAACGAATCGTTCAGATCGATAAAGGCTTCCGCCGCGCTCTGCCCACCACCGATGATCGCAATGCTCATCGGCTGGTTGTTCACGCACGGCTGCTTGGCCATCTGCGACAGATACTGCGAGTGGTGGAACACGCGAGTGTCGCCCTTCAGCGCCTTGAACGCCTCGGGAATACGCGGCGTGCCGCCGGCGCTGACCACCACCGAGCGGGTCGTGCGCACATGTTGCAGGCCGTCGCTGCCACGGGAAATAACCCGCAATGCTTCAACCTGATGGTTGTGCAGCACCGGTTCGATGGTCAGCACTTCTTCGCCGTAACGGCTCTGCTCGTTGAACTGCCCGGCGACCCAGCGCAGGTAATCGTTGTACTCCATGCGGCATGGGTAAAAGGTGCCGAGGTTGATGAAGTCGACCAGACGGCCGTGGTACTTGAGGTAATTGACGAACGAATACGGGCTGGTCGGATTACGCAGGGTCACCAGATCCTTGAGGAAGGAAATCTGCAACTCGCTTTGCGTCGACAGGGTATTGCCGTGCCAGCTGTAGTTGGCCTGCTTGTCGAGGAACAGCACATCCAGCTCACCCTGGGTCGGGCCGCGCTCTTGCAGAGCGATGGCCAGCGCCAGGTTCGAAGGGCCGAAACCGACGCCGATCAGGTCGTGAACGATGGGCGATGCAATTGCCTGTGTCATTTCCAGTGTCCTCTGGATGAACCCCTCAACCGTGGGGATAAAGCCTGGGTGACCTGACCGGCCCGGAGCAGGACAGCAGATCGTCTGTTGAGTAGGAACGAGGACGGTGAAAAGAAATTTACTGAGGAGAGATCAATGGGCGTCCCATTGTTTGATGCGCACCCGGCAATGTTTCATGGCATTGACGATGTGCTTTTCCACCAGCGCTTTGGAAATGCCCAGGCTTGCGGCGATTTCGTTGTGGGACAGGCCTTCGATCTTGCGCAGCAGAAAGCTTTCGCGGCACAGCGGCGATAATTCGGCCAGCGCGCGCTGGAGCATCTCCAGGCGTTGACCGTGATCGAGGGTGCCATGGGGCGACGGGGTGAAATAGCGCTCTTCGTTGTCGAGCACTTCCAGCGATTCGACCTGGCGCGAGGCATTGCGACGATGGTCGTCGATGACCAGATTCAATGCCGTTCGATAAAGAAACGCCCGGGGCTGCTCGATCGGCGTGTCGCTGGAGCGCTCGAGTACGCGTAAATAGGCGTCATGCACCACATCCTCGGCAACCTGGCGGTTGCCCAGCTTGGCGTTCAGGAAACACACCAGCTCGCGATAGTAGTTTTCCAACATGACTCCCGGCCGCAGCAGTGCGGTTTCGATCCTTGAGCCACACCCGCCACCGTCAAAACGACAGTGGCACGATGCTGGCAATTTCAGATGCGTAATTTATAGTAATTCTCATATAGATTTAAAGCGCTGTTTCGATTTGCCCGACAAATTGTTAGCTTCTATACCTGTTACCGCGTTTTTCAGCGCTTAAATTACCCAGCGCGTCCCTCGTTTAAAAAACAGTTCCCCGTATCTGTCGCCTCCTGCGCCAGCGTTCGGTCTTGGCCCGTGTGCGGTGCCGGCTGGATGACGGGTCGATTTCCACTGGCCGGAACCCTGCATGAAACGTCCCCGCCCCGCCCGACGCGCCCTGCTCGTAGCCCTTTGTCTGATTCCCGTTGTCGCCGTAGCCGCCTGGCAGATATTGCCCCCTGGCCGGGACAAGTTCGCCACCGTGCAAGTCAGTCGCGGCGACATTGAAAGCAGCGTCACCGCGCTGGGCACGTTGCAGCCACGGCGCTACGTGGATGTCGGTGCGCAGGCTTCCGGGCAGATCCGCAAAATCCACGTGGAAGTCGGCGACGTGGTCAAGCAAGGACAATTGCTGGTCGAAATCGATCCATCGACGCAAAAGGCCAAACTCGACGCCAGCCAGTTCTCCATCGAGAACCTCAAGGCGCAGTTGCAAGAACAACAAGCGCAGCACGAATTGGCGCGACAGAAGTACCAACGCCAGCAGAACCTCGCGGCCGGTGGCGCCACCCGCGAAGAAGACGTGCAGACCGCGCGCGCCGAACTCAAGGCCACCCAAGCGCGGATCGACATGTTCCGTGCGCAGATCCGTCAGGCCGAGGCCAGTCTGCGCAGTGACCAGGCCGAACTCGGTTACACGCGCATCTATGCGCCGATGGAAGGCACCGTGGTTGCACTCGATGCCCGCGAAGGCCAGACCCTCAATGCCCAGCAACAGACGCCGCTGATTCTGCGCATCGCCAAACTGTCGCCAATGACGGTTTGGGCCGAGGTCTCCGAGGCGGACATCGGCCATGTCAAACCGGGCATGACCGCGTACTTCACCACGCTCAGCGGTGGTAATCGGCGCTGGAGCAGCACCGTACGACAAATTCTGCCGGTGCCCCCCAAACCGCTGGATCAAACCAGTCAGGGCGGCGGCAGCCCGGCCAGTTCGAGTAAAAGCGGCAGCGCGCGCGTGGTGCTGTACACCGTGCTGCTGGACGTTGATAACGCCGACAACGCCTTGATGGCAGAGATGACCACGCAAGTGTTCTTCGTTGCCGACCAGGCAAAAAACGTGCTCACCGCACCGGTCGCCGCCCTGCAAGGCAGCGCGGCGGCCAATCGGCAGACCGCGCAGGTCATCGCCGCCAATGGCGAGATTCAGTCCCGCGAAGTACGCACCGGCATCAGCGACCGTCTCAAAGTGCAGATTATCGAGGGCTTGAACGAAGGCGATCACTTGCTGATCGGCCCGGCCGACGGCAGCGGAGGTTGAATGCAAACGCCTCTGATCGACCTGCAGGACATCCGCAAATCCTACGGCGGCGGTGACGCTCCCGAAGTTCACGTGTTGCGCGGCATCGACCTGTCGATTCACGCCGGCGAGTTCGTGGCGATTGTCGGCGCGTCCGGTTCCGGTAAATCGACACTGATGAACATTCTCGGCTGCCTCGACCGGCCGACGTCCGGCGAATACCGCTTCGCCGGGGAAAACGTCGCCGGCCTCGACAGCGATGAACTGGCCTGGCTGCGCCGCGAAGCCTTCGGTTTCGTGTTCCAGGGCTATCACCTGATTCCGTCCGGCTCGGCCCAGGAGAACGTCGAGATGCCGGCCATCTACGCCGGCACCCCCGCCGCCGAGCGTCACGCGCGCGCCGCTGCCCTGCTCGACCGCCTCGGCCTGGCCGCGCGCACCGGCAACCGCCCCCATCAACTGTCCGGCGGCCAGCAACAACGCGTGTCGATTGCTCGCGCACTGATGAATGGCGGTCACATCATTCTGGCCGACGAACCGACCGGCGCCCTCGACAGCCACAGCGGCAAAGAAGTCATGGCGCTGCTCGATGAACTGGCGAGCCAGGGCCATGTGGTCATTCTCATCACCCACGACCGCGAAGTGGCGGCGCGGGCCAAGCGCATTATCGAAATCAGCGATGGCTTGATCATCAGCGATAGCGCCAGAAACAACCCCGACGCCCAGCACAGTGCCAATCCCGGCGCCCTGCAAGCGGTGGATCTGCGCAAGCGCTTGAGCGAAGGCGCCGAAGCTACCGGCGCCTGGAAAGGTGAACTGGTCGATGCCCTGCACGCCGCCTGGCGAGTGATGTGGATCAACCGCTTCCGCACCGCGCTGACCCTGCTCGGCATCATCATCGGCGTCGCCTCGGTGGTGGTGATGCTCGCCGTCGGCGAAGGCAGCAAGCGTCAGGTCATGGCGCAAATGGGCGCGTTCGGCTCGAACATCATTTATCTCAGCGGCTCGGCGCCCAACCCGCGAACGCCACCGGGCATCATCACCCTCGACGATGTGCACGCTCTGGCGAGCCTGCCGCAAGTGCAGCGGATCATGCCGGTCAACGGCGCCGAAGCCGGCGTGCGCTTCGGCAACGCCGACCACCTCAGTTACGTCGGCGGCAATGACACCAATTTCCCGGCGATCTTCAACTGGCCGGTGGTACAGGGCAGTTACTTCACTGAGGCCGACGAACTGAACGCAGCCGCCGTTGCGGTGATCGGGCACAAGGTGCGGACCAAACTCCTCAAGGACATACCCAATCCGATCGGCCAGTACATCCTGATCGAGAACGTGCCGTTTCAGGTGGTCGGTGTACTCGCGGAAAAAGGTGCCAGCTCCGGCGACTCCGACAGCGACAACCGCATCGCCGTGCCCTACTCCGCCGCCAGCGTCAGGCTGTTCGGCACGCGCAATCCCGAGTACGTGGCCATCGCTGCCGCCGACGCACGCAAGGTCAAGGACACCGAACATGCCATCGAACAATTGATGTTGAACCTGCACAACGGCAAAAAGGATTTCGAACTGACCAACAACGCCGCGATGATCCAGGCCGAAGCGCGCACACAAAACACCCTGTCGCTGATGCTCGGCTCGATTGCGGCGATCTCGTTGCTGGTCGGCGGCATCGGCGTGATGAACATCATGCTCATGACCGTCCGCGAACGCACCCGCGAGATCGGTATCCGCATGGCCACCGGTGCCCGTCAGCGCGACATCCTGCGCCAGTTTCTCACTGAAGCGGTGATGCTCTCGGTGGTCGGCGGCATCGCCGGCATCGCCCTGGCGCTGATCATTGGCGGCGTGCTGATTCTCAGTGAAGTCGCGGTAGCGTTCTCGTTGATGGCGGTACTCGGCGCTTTTGGTTGCGCCCTGGTCACCGGTGTTGTCTTCGGCTTCATGCCGGCCCGCAAAGCTGCCCGACTCGACCCGGTCACGGCCCTTACCAGTGAATGATCGCTCTATGAAACCGCGCCTCAGCCTGTTGACCGCCTGCCTGATACTCAGCGCTTGCGGCAGTTCCGCACAACGTCCGGACAGCGGCATTGTCCCGCCTGTTGCGTGGCAATCGCCACACGACACCCGCGCCGAACGCGACACCCTGCGCTGGTGGACGCGCTTCGCCAGCCCGCAGCTCAATCAACTGATCGAACAGGCTCAGGTCGGCAGTTATGATCTGGCCGCAGCCATCGCTCGCGTGCGTCAGGCGCGCGCTGCCACCGTCATTGCCGGTGGCTCGCAAATGCCGGAAATACAAGGCACCGGCAACGCCAATCGGCAGAAGCTGTTGCGTGGCGATGGCTATCGTCAACTGGATGCCGACAGCAGCAACAAGGCTGTGGACTACTTCGATGTCGGCCTCAACGCCAGTTACGAAATCGACTTCTGGGGCGGCAAGCGCGCATCGCGCGACAGTGCACAGTTCAGCCTGCAAGCCAGCGAGTTCGATCGCGCCACCGTCGAATTGACCTTGCTCAGCGGCGTCGCCAACAGTTACACCCAGGTGCTGTCGCTGCAGGAGCAGAGTCGCATTGCCGAGCTGAACCTGGCCAATGCGCAAAGCGTTCTGCAACTGGTGCAGACGCGCTACAACGCCGGCTCGGCCACCGCGCTGGAGCTGGCCCAGCAGAAAAGCCTGGTGGCCGCACAACAACGCCAACTGCCGACCGTCCGGCAACAAGCCCAAGATGCGCGAATCGCGCTGGCGGCGCTGCTCGGGCGTCCAGTGCAAGACCTGCCGGCCAGTCATGAGTCCTTCGATCAATTGCAATGGCCGCAGATTGCTGCCGGCCTGCCCAGCGAGCTGTTGACCCGCCGCCCGGACATTGCCCGCGCCGAGGCGCAACTGGCGGCAGCCCAGGCGGACGTCACCGTGGCTCGCGCGGCGATGCTGCCAAAAATCACCCTGAGCGCGAGCATCGGCTCCGGCGCCAATCAGGCGGGTGACCTGTGGCGCAGTCCGTTCTATAACCTCACCGGCGGGCTGATCGCACCGATCTTTAACAATGGTCGTTTGGGCGCCGAACGCGACAAAGCCACGGCTCGTCAGCAGGAGCTGCTGGAAACCTATCGAGGCGCGATCATCAACGGTTTCGCCGACGTCGAAAAAGCCCTCAACAGCATCCGTGGCCTCGATGAACAACGGCAGTGGCAGAGCGAAGAGCTGAACCAGGCGCAAACCGCCTTCAACATCGCCCAGAGCCGCTATCAGGCCGGCGCCGAGGACTTGCTGACCGTATTGGAAACCCAGCGCACGCTGTATGCAGCGCAAGACCAGAACGTGCAACTGCGGCTGTCGCGAATGCAGGCGAGTATTGCCTTGTACAAGGCGCTGGGTGGTGGGTGGCAGACGCTGTAATCACCCAGTGGGAGCTGGCTTGCCAGCGATGAGGCCGCCACTCCCAACATCAAAGTTGCCTGACACAACGCCATCGCTGGCAAGCCAGCTCCCACAATGACTCAAGGTGTTGCAGCCATTGCGGCCCAACACAAAACCTGTGGGAGCGAGCCTGCTCGCGAAGAAGTTGACGCGGTAATCAGGCCTGAGTCTGTTTGGCCTTCAGATTGCGCGCATACCACGGTCGTTGCGGCACGCGGCGGAACAGTCCGGCGAGTTTTTCCTCGTCGTTGAGGAAGGTGATGCGCAGCGCCAGCTTCATGGTTTCCGGGTCCATCTCCACCGTCTTGCCCGCCTGCAACCCCGGCGTGGTGCTGCAACCATGGGTGACCGGACCCAGCCAGGGATCATCGACTTCGTTCCAGCGCCCTGGTGCGAACCACTGCACACCATTGACCACCTTGCGCGTGACCTCCCCCGGATGGAAACGCTCGTGAGCGCGAAACCAGTCTTCAATACGATCGTCGATCCAGCCATGGAAGTGCCAGAACGACGGGTTGACGTGGGATGAAAACGGATCGCCAAGGAAGTCATTTTCCGGGCCATACCAACGTGCAGCGAAGTCGGCAGGATCACGCGCAAAAGGCACGGGCTGACCGTTGGACGGATCGCGCGGCACAGACGCCCAGCGCATGTGCAGCCAGTCGTGCAGACCCAGCTCCACCTCGGAACCGAACTGGCCCAGCGTCAGTCTGGCCAGATACGCCGGATCACGGTATTGCGACTCCCAGACCTGAAAGTTGCTTTCGTAGGTCTCGGCCGTCTTGAGATCGCTGACCCACTTGCTGTACTCATCATCACCGTCGGCCAGCCACGGAGGCGGCAGCGCCGTGCCGTCATGATTGTCGAAGTAACGGGCGAAACCCGGGCGATCACGGATCAATTCCGGCTGTGGCAGCGGAAAGTATTGCCACGATGGCAGGTCCTGCATCGAGCGCGCGGTGCCGAGCATGTGCCGGTGCATGAAGAAGAAATCGACGCCGGAACCATTGCGATCCTTGCGCGGCCCACGAGCATCGCGCTCCTTGTCGCGCGGTCCGGGCTGCCAGCCGATGCCGCGCAGGGCCTCGCGCTTGTCTTCCGGCAAGGTGTGCCACTTGTCCCGCGTCGCATGCCACAACTGGTGGAACAGCCGGTGCTCGGGGGAAATCAGCCAGGCCAGCAGCGTCGGATTCAGTGGCGTACGCTCACGCGCTTCGGGAAACAGTCGCTTGACCGCTACGAAGCCGTTGTCCTGTGCGGGCAAGTCCAGAGGGCGATCCAGGCGCAAGGCTTTACCGCTGAGGGTGCCTTTGCCGGCGTTGCCGAAATCGGCCCAGACCTCGTCGAGGATCATCTCCAGCTCATAGTTGATCTGGCCTTGCGCACCGATCAGCCGCCAGGTCAACTTCGCGGCGTCGGCACCGGCCAGATCGCCAAGAATTCGGTAACGAGGTGTTTCGCCGGAGCGCAAACGCTCCGGTGTATCAAGAAAACCACAGACGCCACGGCCTTTCTGGCCGATGTCGAGGAACACTTGCAGGCCCTTGGCCGGAAGCCCTTCAAGACCTGCGTCACGGCCTTCGAAGCGAATATCCCAGACGCCCCGCAAGGCACTGGCCAAGCGTTGTCCGGCGAGGTCGGCGACGTCGAAAGACGCTTCACCGGGAGTGATCGTCGGATCCGGCTTCGTCCATTCACGATGCCCAAAATAAGCCGCCGGCACTGCAGCGCCAGTCAGCGCCAGACCTGCCATGAACCATCGTCGAGAAATCTTCATTGCCCTACCTGTGTCAGCCATGAAGCAGGCTTTATCCAAGCTAGAACGTTTGCTGCCCGGGTAAATTTATGTGGGTTTGAAAAGATCGCAGCCTTCGGCAGTTCCTACATGGAATGTATATCCCTGCAGGAGCTGCCGAAGGCTGCGATCTTTTAACCTGGCAAGCTAAATTCCACGGCCATCCACTCGTTCCTCCCAGATAGCAAAGGCTTTGCGCCTGCACCTCGATGGCGAACCCGACTGAGATGGCAATGACAAAACCACGTTCGAAAAAGGCTCTATTCATCGGCCTGCCCTTAGCCCTGGCGATCAGTGCCGGTGCAGGCTTTGCCGTCTGGCATCACTGGTTCAAGGACGACCTTGGCTATGACGCCAAGGTTGTGAAACAGGCAGATGAACTGCACGAACGCATGCTCTCCTTCGACAGCCATGTCAGCCTGATGCAGAACTTCGGCACCGACGGTCACGAGGCCGACAAGGATGGCTCCGGCCAGTTCGACCTGGCCAAGGCCAGTCGCGGTCGTTTGTCTGGCGCGGCGCTGACCATTTTCGGCTGGCCGGAAATGTGGAACGGCCCCGATGCCCCGCACAAACCTACCGCGGGCTTCATCGACGAAGCCCGCAACCAGCAAGAGATCCGCTACAAGATCATTTCCGGCATGGTGCGCGACTTCCCCAATCAGGTCGCGATCGCCTACACCCCGGACGATATGCGACGCCTGCACGGCGAAGGCAAGTTCGCGATTTTCATCAGCATGCTTAACGCCTATCCACTGGGCCATGACTTGAATCTGCTGGACCTGTGGACGGCGCGCGGCATGCGCATGTTCGGTTTCAGCTATATCGGCAACAACGACTGGGCGGACTCATCGCGCCCGTTGCCATTTCTCAATGATTCTCCGGACGCCCTCGATGGCCTCTCCGATCTGGGCAAGCAGGCGGTCAAGCGCCTCAATGATCTGGGCGTAATCATCGACGTATCACAAATGTCGACCAAAGCCCTCGAACAAGTCGCACAGCTGAGCCGTACGCCACTGATTGCCTCGCACTCGGCGCCGCGCGCGATGGTCGACATCCCACGCAACCTCAGCGACAAAGAGATGCAGTTGATCAAGAACAGCGGCGGTGTGGTGCAAATCGTCGCGTTCTCGCAGTACCTGCGGCCGCTGACCCAGAAGACCCAGGATCGCCTCAACGAGCTGCGCAAGGAATTCGACCTGCCGCCCCTGCCGAACCTGGCGATGGCGCTGATGCCGGGCGACCCGATCATTGCGGCCTGGTCCGAAACGAAATTCGGCCTGTACGCCAGCCGTCTGTACGCGATCCTCGAAGACGAACCGAAGGCCAGCCTCAAGGATTTCGGCGACGCCATCGAGTACGCCGTGCGCAAGATCGGCATCGACCATGTCGGCATCAGCTCCGACTTCAATGAGGGCGGCGGCGTCAAAGGTTTCGAGAACGTCGGCGAGATTCGCAATGTCACCGCCGAGCTGCTGTCGCGCGGCTACTCCGAAGCCGATATCGGCAAACTCTGGGGCGGCAACTTCCTGCGCGTCTGGGATCAGGTCGAAAAAGCCGCGAAACCGGCGCTGGCCAACGCGCAGGGAACGACGCAGCCATGAGCAATCGTCGTGATTTTCTGAAACAGGCCGGATTGCTCGCCGCTGCGCTGCCACTGGGCGCAAGCCTGCCGAACATCGCCAGCGCTGCCGCCACGGCTGCGCCCGCTGCGCCAATGCCGCGCAGCAAGTGGACGCAGTTGCAGCAACTGTTCGATCAGGATCCGGACTACCTGCACTTTTCCAATTTCCTGATCACCTCGCACCCGAAACCGGTGCGCGAAGCGATTGAACGGCATCGCGCCGCCCTCGACAAAAATCCCGGCCTGGCCATGGATTGGGACCTCGGCGTGATCGAGCAGCGCGAGGAAAACGTTCGCGTCTGGGCCGGCCAATACCTGCAAGCCAAGGCCAAACAGATCGCCCTGACCGGCAGCACCACTGAAGGTCTGACGATGATTTACGGCGGTGTGCATGTGCGCCCCGATCAGGAAATCCTCACCACCGCCCACGAACACTACGCCACCCACACCATCCTCGCCTTGCGCAAGGAACGTGAAGGTACGCAGGTGCGCAAGATCCGTCTGTTCAAGGATCCACAGACCGCGACCAAAGCCGAAATCCTCGCCGCCATCGACACTGCCATCCGCCCTGAAACCCGCGTGCTGGGCATGTGCTGGGTGCATTCGGGCAGCGGCGTGAAGCTGCCGATCGGTGACATCGGCGCCATCGTCGACAAGCACAACCGTGGCCGCAGCGATGCTGACCGGATCATTTATGTGGTCGACGGCGTGCACGGCTTCGGCGTCGACAACCTGAGCTTCGCGCAGATGAACTGTGACTTTTTCATCGCCGGCACCCACAAGTGGATGTTTGGCCCGCGCGGCACCGGCATCGTCTGCAGCCGTTTCGAGGAGGTCAGATACGTCACGCCGATCACCCCGACCTTCTCCGAGGCCACAGCCTTTTCCACCACCATGACGCCCGGTGGCTATCACTCCTTTGAGTATCGCTGGGCGCTGGACGAAGCCTTCAAGCTGCATCTGCAACTGGGCAAGGCCGAGGTCGAAGCGCGCATCCACGCGCTCAACAGCTACCTGAAGAAACGCCTGCTGGAACACCCGCAAATCGAACTCGTCACGCCACTGAGTCCGCAACTGTCGGCCGGTTTTACCTTCTTTCGGGTCAAGGGCCAGGACAGCGACAAAGTCGCCGCGTACCTGATGCAGAACCGGGTGGTTGCCGACGCCGTGAACCGCGATGTGGGTCCGGTAATTCGTACCGCACCGGGCCTGCTCAACGACGAAGCGCAAATCGATCGCTTGATCGCGCTATTGGCCAAACAGCTGTAGGCGCCCCGCTCCCACGTTTCCTTTCAACCTGTTATCGAGAATCATGATGAACAGTAGTGAACTGCGTAATTTTTCCTTGAAGGCCTTGCCCGCACTGGGCCTCGCCGCGTTGCTCGGTTGTGCCTTGCCGGGGCTGGCGCAAGCGGCCGAACCGCTCAAACCGGGCAAAGTCTTCAAGGACTGCAAGGACTGCCCGGAAATGGTCGTGCTGCCCACCGGCACCTTCACCATGGGCACCCCGGATGACGAAGTCGGCCGCGAGCCGGACGAAGGTCCGATGCACCCGGTGACCTTCGCCCAACCCTTGGCCATCAGTCGTTTCCAGGTGCTCAAAGGGCAATGGGACGCCTACCTCGCCGACACCGGCTATCAGATGCCCGACGGCGACAAACGCCCCGGCCGCGCGTGCAAGGCCGGTATTCCCGACTACGCGGGCAGCGATCCGAAAAAGCAGTACACCGACAAGCATCCGGCGGTGTGCATGGACTTTCCCGAGGCCGAGGCCTATGTAGCCTGGTTGTCGAAGAAAACCGGTAAATCGTATCGACTGGTCAGCGAATCGCTGCGTGAATACGCCGCCCGTGCCGGCAGCGCCGGACCTTTCCCGTTCCCCTTCGATGAAGGCAAGGAATACAGCATCGCCAAACACGCCAATACCTATGGCGCCGCCGACGGCTACAACTTCACCGCGCCGGCGGGCAAGTTTCCGGCGAACGCCTTCGGCGTCTACGACATGCACGGCAACATCTATGAATGGACCGCCGACTGCTACAACGAAAACTATGTCGGCGCGCCGAGTGACGGCAGTGCCTGGCTGACCGGTGACTGCAAGATCCGCCGCATCCGCGGCAACGACTGGGGTGAAGCACCGGTGTTCTCGCGCTCGGGCAACCGCAACGCCACCTACAGCGACACCCGCGGCGACTGGATTGGTTTTCGCGTCGCGCGCGATCTCTAAGGACAGCGGTAACGACAGCCGCCATGGCGGCGCGGGCCGCTCGCTCGTCGCCTGAGCCTCGATAAACCCGTGGTCGGCTAAATCGCCGCCCACGGGTTTCGTCTTTTAACCAGCCCAATCCTTGAAACGATGCCGTTAGCGGCACTAGAAGCGGAAACCTCCATGACCACAAAATCGCGCGGAGCCATCAGTGAAGTCCTCGGCCTGCTCAAGCCTTACCGGGTCGTTGTGGCGCTGTCGATCCTGCTCGGCATGCTCGGTGGCGTCAGCGTCACTGCCCTGCTGGCGACCATCAACAAAGCCCTGAACGGCAGCGGCGTTCCGTCAGCGACAGTGCTTCTGACGTTTGCCGGCCTCTGCGCGTTTGCCTTGTTGACTTCGATTCTGTCGGACATCGGCACCAACCATGTTGGCCAGCACATCATCGCCGGTCTGCGCAAATCACTCGGCGAAAAAGTCCTGCTGGCACCTATCGAACAGATCGAGCGGTTTCGCAGTCATCGCCTGATTCCGGTGCTGACCCATGACGTCGACACCGTGAGTGATTTCGCGTTTTCCTTTGCGCCGCTGGCGATCGCTTTCACCGTCACCCTCGGTTGCCTGGGTTACCTGGCCTACCTGTCCCTGCCGATGTTTGCCCTGCTGTTGATCGCGATCGTGATCGGCACCGTCGTGCAATACATTGCGCGGGCCAAAGGCATCAAAGGTTTCGAAGCAGCGCGCGAAGCCGAGGACGAGCTGCAAAAGCACTACAGCGCAATCGCTGCGGGTGCCAAGGAACTGCGTATTCATCGCCCGCGCCGCCAACGCATGTTCAGCCAGCGCATCGAGGGCACGGCAGATTACATCTGCAACACGCACATCCGCTCCATCAACACGTTCGTGGTGGCGAAAACCTTTGGCTCGATGCTGTTTTTCGTGGTGATCGGTCTGGCCCTGGCCCTGCAATCGTTCTGGCTCGGTACCGATAAAGCGGTGCTCAGCGGTTTCGTGCTGGTGCTGCTGTACATGAAAGGCCCACTGGAATATCTGGTGACCACGTTGCCGGTGGTCAGTCGCGCGAACATTGCCTTCAAACGCATCGCCGAGCTGGCAGAACAGTTTTCCTCGCCGGAACCGCACTTGCTCCTGCGCGAGTCGACGCCTGCGAGCAAAACCGCAGTGCGACAGTTGCAAATGCACAACGTGCACTACGCCTTCCCGCCGGTTCAGGGCAGCGCAGCGTTTGAACTGGGGCCGGTCAATCTGGACATCGCGCAGGGTGACATCGTGTTCATCGTCGGCGAGAACGGCGGCGGCAAAACCACCCTGATCAAATTGTTGCTGGGCCTGTATGCGCCGCAACGCGGGGAAGTCCTGCTCAATGGCCAGGTGGTCGATGCCCAGGCGCGCGATGACTATCGCCAACTGTTCACCACGATCTTCGCCGACTACTACCTGTTCGATGAACTGGTACAGGGCGACAAACAAGTGCCGGCCGACACCAGCCGCTATCTGGAACGCCTGGAGATTGCGCACAAGGTGAGCATTAACGACGGTGTTTTCAGCACCACCGATCTGTCCACCGGCCAGCGCAAACGCCTGGCGCTGATCAACGCCTGGCTGGAAGAGCGTCCGGTGCTGGTGTTCGACGAATGGGCTGCCGATCAGGACCCGGCCTTCCGGCGCATCTTCTACACCGAGCTGCTGCCGGAGCTGAAACAGATGGGCAAGACCATCATCGTGATCTCCCACGATGACCGCTACTTCGACGTCGCCGATCAGCTGGTGAGGATGGAGGGAGGCCGAGTGGTCACCCACAAAAAGCCCCTCGAGACTGCTTGATCGATTGCACCTTTGCAGCCGGCCGGACACCCGTCCTGCCGGCCTCCAATCCGAATGTCTATCGCCGTGGACCCGACTGTCGGCAACGCCGTCAGCGCTCACGGTGCTGCCAACCACGAGAGCCCGATGAACGACTTACTCGATGATGAGGTACTGGCGCTGCTGATGGCAGATGCCGGCGAGCAATCCCAAGGCATCATTGCCCGTCCCCACCCGGCACCGGCCCCCCTCTCCTTCGCGCAACAGCGACTGTGGTTCGTACAACAGCTGACACCTGACAGTGCCGCTTACAACTTGCCACGCGCCGTACGCCTGAGCGGCGCCCTGCAAGCACAGCATCTGGAAATGGCGCTGAATAAAGTCATCGAACGCCACGATGTCCTGCGCAGTGCGATCGTCGAGATCGACGGGGTCGCCATGCAGGTGGTCGATGCACACGCAACGCTGCAGTTGGGGTTCGATGACCTGCGCGGCCTGAGCGCTGAAGCGCGCGAACAGCAGATTGCCCAACGCACTGCCGAAGAGGCTGCCACGCCCTTCGACCTGAAGCACGCACCACTGATGCGCGCGACACTGCTGCAAGTCGCCGACACGGAGCACTTGCTGTTGCTCAACATGCACCATATCGCCTCGGACGCCTGGTCCAACGCGATTCTGATGCAAGACCTGACCCGCGCCTACGCGCAAGCGGCAATGGGCATGAGCGCGCCACTGCCGCGCCCGGCCATCCAGTACGCCGACTATGCCGACTGGCAACGTGGCGACTATCTGCACAGCCCGGCCTGCAAGACCAGCGCCGAGTACTGGCAGAATTATCTGGGCCAGACGTTGCCGCCGCTGGATCTGCCGGTGGACTTTGCGCGCAACGACCAGCACAGCCATGCGGCCGGCAAACACGACTTCAGCCTGCCCGCCACCTTGGCGCAAGCACTCAATCGCTTCTGCCAGCAGCACGGTTTGACTCCCTTTGTGGTTGCGCTGGGTGCCTGGCAGTTGCTCCTGAGCCGCTACAGCGGCCAGGACGATTTCACCGTCGGCGTGCCCAACGCCACACGCAACCGCAGTGAAATTCAGGACCTGGTCGGGTTCTTTGTCAGCACCCAGGTCTATCGCGTGCGGATTGACCCGCAGTTGCCTTGCAAGGACTTTCTGCTACGTCTGCGCCGCGAATCGCTGGCCGCGCTCGACCATGCCGACTATCCGCTGGAGTTGAGCTTCGACGACCTGCAACTGCAAAGCAGTCAGCAGATCAATCCGTTGTTCCAGGTGCTGTTCAACTGGCGCACGGACGGCGGCACCTCGGTGCCGATGAACCTGGGCGAGTTGACCCTGGACTTTGTCGATGCCGGCAGCGGCCAGGCGAAATTCGACCTGTCGCTGGACGTCAGTTATTCCCTGAACCGCATCGACGCCAACATTGAATTCAGCCGCGACCTGTACAGCCCCGCCACCATCGAGCGGTTGGCCGGGCATTGGCAGAACCTGTTGCACGCCATCACCGCCAATCCCGAGGTTGCCCTGAGCGAATTGCCGCTGCTGAGCGACACCGAGTGCCGCCAGCAACGCGAACAATGGAACCCAGCCGTGGCGCCATTGCCGAGCGCAGGCGTGCATCAGCTCTTCGAACGCCAGGCACTGGCCACGCCGCATGCCCTCGCGCTGATTTGCGATGACGTGCGCCTGAGCTATGCCCAACTCAATTCCGCAGCCAATGGCCTGGCACAGACCCTGCTCGGCTACGGCGTGGGCCCGGAAGTGCGGGTGGGCATCGCGGTCGAGCGCTCGGCGCGGATGATTGTCAGCCTGCTGGCGGTGCTCAAGGCCGGCGGTGTGTACGTGCCGCTCGATCCCGAATACCCGCAGGAACGCCTGACCTGGATGATCGAAGACAGCGGCCTGAGCGTGCTGCTCAGCCAGCGCTCTCTGCTCCAGCGCCTGCCTTCGGTAGACGCGGTCAGCGTGCTGTGCGTCGATGAACTCGACCTCGCCGACAGCGCGCACAGCGACAATCCGACCTGCCGTACCCATGGCCATAACCTGGCGTACGTGATGTTCACCTCAGGTTCCACCGGTCGACCTAAAGGTGTGGGGATTACCCAGGCGGCTTTGACCCGACACGCGCAAGTCGCCCTGCAATTCCTCGGCCTGACACCCGCCGATCGTTCGCTGCAATTTGCCACGTTCAACTTCGATGCCTTCGTCGAACAGCTCTACCCGGCGCTGATCTGCGGCGCGTCGGTGGTACTGCGCGGGCCGGACATCTGGGACAGCGAAACCTGGTACCGGCAGTTGCTCGACAAGCAATTCACGGTCAGCGACCTGACCACCACGTACTGGAACATGCTGGCGAGGGATTTTGCCGCTGCCGGTGTCCGTGACTACGGCCCGCTGCGCCAGGTGATCGTGGGCGGCGAAGCCATGCCACCGGAAGGCGTGGCGGCGTGGGGCAAGGCGGGACTTGGCCATGTGCGCCTGCTCAACACCTATGGCCCGACGGAAACCACGGTCAGTGCCACGGTGCTCGATTGCACGGACTACGTCACCGGGCATGCGCCACTGCCAAAGACCATGCCGATCGGCCGCCCCTTGGCTGGACGCGCCATTTATCTGCTGGACAGCGGTGGCCAGCCGGTCCCGGTGGGCATCGTCGGCGAGCTGGTGATTGCTGGCGATCTATTGGCCCGGGGCTATTTCCAGCGCCCGGAACTGACCGCCGAACGCTTCATGCCTGATCCGTTCAGCACGCAGGGCGGGCGCCTGTACCGCACAGGTGATCTGGCACGTTATCGCGCCGATGGCGTCATCGAATATGTCGGCCGACTCGATCATCAAGTGAAGATTCGCGGCTTCCGTATCGAACTCGGTGAAATCGAATCCTGCCTGCTGCAAATCCCGGCCGTTCGCGAAGCCCTGGTCCTTGCCCGCGAAGGATTGGCCGGGCTGCAGTTGATCGGTTATGTCGTGCCGAGCGACAGTGATTTGTCGAGTGAACAGCACGATCAGCTGCGCGCAGCCCTCAAGGCTGAACTGAAAAGCCGTCTGCCCGCCTACATGGTGCCGAGCCATCTGCTGATACTGGAAGCCATGCCCGTCAGCCCGACAGGCAAACTTGATCGCAAGGCGTTGCCGCTGCCTGACTTCAGTCAATCGGAGACCCGCTTCAAGGCCCCGGAAACTGCATTGGAGCAAGCGCTGGCCGAGCTCTGGCAGGAGACGCTGCACGTCGACCGGGTCGGCCTCGACGACAACTTCTTCGAACTGGGCGGGCATTCGATTCTGGCCATCCAGTTTATTGCCGCGCTCAATGCGCGCTTGGGGATCAAACTCGCTTTGCAGCAAATGCTCGCCCACACCACCGTCGAAGCCCTGGCGCAATTCATTGCTACGCAACACCAGCAGCAAGCCAAATGTGTGGTCGAACTTTCCGCCTCAGCCGCCAGCGCCCCGCCGCTGTTCTGCCTGCATCCCAGCGGCGGCATCGTGTTCTGCTACCAACCGTTGGCCAAACGCCTGAGCAAACACGCGCGCACCTTCGGCGTGATGCACACGGGTTTCGCCGACAAACACGCCCACGCCCAGACCTGGGCGCAGATGATCGCCGATTACACCCGGCAGATTATCGATAAACAGGCTGACGGCCCGTATCGCTTGATGGGCTGGTCGCTCGGCGGCTCCATCGCCATGGACATCGCCGCCGAACTGGAGCGTCAGGGACGTAAAGTAAGCTTCCTCGGTCTGGTCGATACCACCTTGCCAGACAGCCTGTTGCCGGCCGATCTGCCGCGCAAACCACTGGAAGAAGAAAATCCCGAGTACTTCAGCGCACAGAATGAGCTGGCGACGGCTGTGGAAATGTTCAGCCTGATGTTCGCGCATCTGCACGAAGCGGCGGCACGCTTCCTCGCCGAGAATCCGCAAACCGATCTCAAGGCTTTCTACCAGTGGGCCAGCCAACAGGCTGCCACCAGCGAACAGGAAATGGTGGCGACACTGGACGCCATCAAACAGGAAATCATGAATGCCCAGGCGTTCGAGATTCATGACCGACTGGTGAAATCCTACGACGCTTTCACACTGCCGACGCTCAAGGTCGAGGCCAGTTGCTGGTGGTCGCTGTCGCACAAGACCCTGGAGCAGGTGTTGCACTCGGAACAGGTGCTGCGTGAACACACCGTCAGCGGACGACTGCAAGGCTCGGTGCATTCCACCCTGCCCCACCGCAGCATGATTTACGGTGAGTCGTTGCTGGAGTCCTTCGAAGCGGTGTTTCTGAGTTGTGAGGCGGCACTGAACAACTGACTTTCATCCTGGCAAACAAAAACGCAGAAGCGCTGGCTTCTGCGTTTTTTTTGCGTGACTTGAGGCATAACCTGCGGGATTCAGCTGCAGACGGTATACAAAAAAAAACGGCCCACGCCCTCTGTAGAGGAGTGTGGGCCGCTTCGGTGAAGGGCCTTCAGTGCATCAGAACTGAGGGGTCCACTTCACGGAGAACATCACGTTACGCGGATCACCGAAGTTGTTGTTGCCGTCGAGCTGGTTGTAACCGGCCGCAATGTACTTCTTGTCGAACAGGTTGTTGGCGTTCATCGCCAGGCCGACCTCTGGTGTCAGCTGGTAGCCGACGCGGGCGTTCCATACGGTGTAACCCGCAACATCGTAGGTACCTTCGTAACCCAGCGTATGGCTCTGGGTCACGAAGCCCAGGCCGGTGCTGACGCGATTCCACTCACCCGGCAACTGGTAGTTGGCCCACATGCGCAGCATGTGTTTTGGCGTCCAGGTGCTGAACACGCGACCTTCGTTGCTAGGATCTTTGATGTACTTGGTGGTGTTGTAGGTGTAGCCGGCAAACAGTTGCAGGTCTTGCACCACTTCGCCGCTGATCTCGGCGTCGATACCCTGGCTGCGCACTTTGCCCGAAGCGGTCGAGCAGTACGAACCATCGCACTCGAAACCACCGGCAATGTCGTTGATCGCACGGTTTTCCTGGTCGTAGCGGAAGAGTGCCAACGAGGTGTTGACCCGGCCGTCCATCAACTCGCCCTTGAGACCGATCTCATAGTTGCTGCCGATAACCGGTTTGAGCACGGTGCCGTTGACATCGCGGTTGGTCTGCGGCTGGAACACGTCGGTGTAGCTGGCATAAACCGCCCACTCGCGGCTCAGGTCATAGACGATACCAGCGTAAGGCGTGACTTCCCCGGTTTCAGTCGCGGTACTTGGGTCGTTCTTGGTGATGCCGCCGAACGAAGATTGCGCCTTGGATTTGTAGCTGAAGTCATACCAGCTGACACGGGAGCCCAGCACCAGGGTCAGATCGTCGACCGGTTTGACACGCCAGGTGCCGTACACACCTTTCTGACGAACGTCATACTTGCTCAGCGTGCCACGACCGTTGGCAGCGATCAGGCTGTCATAGCTGATGTCGGTACGGTCCTTGTTCAGGTTGAAGATCGTGTCGCTGCTGTTGCTGAAAGTACGGGCGAGCTGGTCGTCCGTTTCGAGCTGGGAAAAGTTACCGCCCAACATCACTTCCTGCTGCATCGACAGGGCTTCGAACTTGCCATTCAGGTTCATGTCGATGCCGACTTTGGTGGAGTCGAAATCGGTCAGGAAGTTAGCGTACTGCACGCCGCTGCCATCCGCTTCCAGACCATCGCCGGCACTTTGCACGCGCTGGTTCTTCGCCTTGTTGCTCTCGGTCATGCGCACGGCACCGACCTTGAATGCCCAGTCTTCGTTGAAGCGATGTTCAAGATCGGCGTACAGCGTGGTGACGTCGATGTCCGAACTGTTCCAGCGCGCGCCGGTGTAGGTGGAGCGTGAGACGTCCGGCATCTTGCCGTCAGCATATCGCGGCAGACCACGGATCATCGGACGCGAATCACCGTCGGAACGGCTGACGGCCAGGCCCAGGGTGGTGTCTTCGCTCAGGTCGAAGTCCAGCGAGCCGTACAGCGACAGGGTGCGACTCCATTCAGAGTCGATGAAAGAATTGCTCTGGTCCTGATCGGCTACCAGACGACCACGGATGGTGCCGGCCTGGTTCAGCGGGCCGCCTGCGTCGACTTGCAGACCGTAGTGATCCCACGAGCCAGCCTTGCCGGTCACGCTTACAGTCGGTGCCGCCTGACCGCGCTTGCGTACCAGGTTGATTGCGCCACCCGGGCTGCCAGTGCCTTGCAGCAACCCGGAGGCACCGCGCAGGATTTCCAGACGGTCGAAAAAGACCAGATCCTGGGTCGCCCAGTTACCCAGCGAATAGGTGTTACGCGGGATCGGCACGCCGTCGTACTGCCAGTCGTCGATCTGGAAACCGCGCGAGGAAATGATCAAACCCTTGCCGACACCCTGCAGACCCACGACACCAGTGGTCTGGTTGAGCGCGTCCTTGAGGTCAACCAGGTCCTGGTCGTCCATTTGCTTGCGGGTCATCACCGTGACCGACTGCGGAATTTCCTTGAGGGTGTGGGTGCCCTTGCCTATGGTGACGGCGTTGGAGGTGTACGAGTTGCTACCTTCGGTGGTCGCACCGACCTGTTGCGCGCTGATGTTGGTCGCGCCCAGTTCCAGACCCTGGGTGTTGCTGCCACGTACCAGCATCAGCGTGTTGCCTTCGATGCTGTAGCGCACCCCAGTGCCTCTGAGCAATTCGGCGATGGCCGCCTGCGGGCTCATCTTGCCACTGACCGCGTGGCTTCTGAGCCCGGTCATGTCGTCAGCGTTATAGATCACTTGCTGGTTGGTCTGTTGGCCGAAGGCTTGCAGCGCTTGCGGCAACGATTGCGCCGCAATGTTGATGCTGACGTCTTCCGCCATCACCTGGGCGCTGATTGGCAACACACAGACCAGCCCCAGACCGGTCAGCACCCGACGCGAACGAAGGCCGCGGGACATGACGAGTGCCTTGAACAGAGGTTTCAACTCATGAATTGCTGACATCGTGCTCTCTATTATTGGTAAAAGTGAAAGTCCATTGGGCCGACGGGCCCGCCGCTGCCTGCACTCGAGAACCGCACACTGTTGATGGCCCCTTGGGCAACATGACAGTGCGTGGCCGACCGGCCCCTCCCCGGGCACGATCATCTGGCGAAACAACGGCGAAATTTTTTCTGCTGAACAGATCCGGTGCGAGGCTGCCCTGCCAACCGGCTTTGTCCACATACCTTAGTAAGACGCAGCACCTCCAGAAAACCGGAATGAGTTTATTTATCATTAGCGCAAAAATTTAAAAAAAAGGCCGACGCTGTTGGGCGACGGCCTTGTGTTTCTTGCTATTTCAGCTTGTCTGCGCAGCCTTGGCGGCTTGCAGCTGCCGCGCTTGTTCAGCCAGTCGAGCCTTTTCCTCGGGGCTCATTGCATCCATGCGCAGACGCACCTGAGCCAGTTTTTCCAACTGCCCCGGCGTGCTTTCGACCGCCCGCAACGCCAGCGCCAACGACGCCACGGTCGGATGATCGAAGACCAGCCCGGGATGCACTTCGCATTGCAGCAACTTGCGAATACCGGCGACCAGTTTGATCACCAGCAACGAATGGCCACCGGCGGCAAAGAAGTCACGGTCGATGCCCAGACGCTCCAGTCCCAGCAGTTGCGCCATGCGCCCAGCGAGCAATTGCTCCAAGGCATCGCGCGGCGCCTCACCTTCGTCATTGGCGGCAGTGCCGGCCAACTGTTGCAGCGCTTTACGATCAATCTTGCCATTGGCCAAACGCGGAAACCGTTCGATCAGTTGCAAATGCTGCGGCACCATCACAGCGGGCAAGCGCGTGCTCAACTCGGCACGGGCGCTGTCAAGCAGCCCCGCCGGAGCGCCTTGCTGCGCCACGATAAATGCCAACAGGCCTTGCTCGGCCGACGCCGCAGGCAGCACCAGCGCTTCGGCAACCGCTGGCAAGCGCAGCAGCTCGGCTTCGATTTCCGCCAGCTCGATACGGAACCCGCGCACCTTGACCTGCTGATCACGTCGACCCTGCAGCTGGATTGCACCATCGGCGCGGTAACAGGCCAGGTCGCCGCTGCGATACAAACGCTGCGCAGGATCGAACGGGCTCTGAATGAACGTCTGCGCATCGGCCTCGGCGTTCAAATAGCCACGGCATATTTGCGCCCCGCCCAGATACAACTCACCCAGCACACCCACCGGCGCCAGCCGCAGGTCAGCGTCCAGCACAAACACCTGGTTGTTGCCGAGCACCTGGCTCAACGCCGAACAATCGCCGCCCGAGCCGTCAAGGGTCAGCGGATGAATCATCACGCCGACCGTGGCTTCGGTCGGGCCGTAATGGTTGAACACCCGGCAATCACTGCGCAGCCGCGCAATGCGTTCGATCAGCGTCGGCGCAACCGGTTCGCCGCCCAGCACCAGCGTGTGCGGCAAGGTTGCCTGCTCATTGTCGAGCAGCGCCGCAAGGTGCGACGGGACGATTTTCAGGCCGTCGATCTGACGCTGCTGCAGGTACTCGGCGAACAACGCGCCGTCCTGCATTTGCGCATCGCTGGCGACGTGCAGGGTTGCCCCATTGAACAGCGCACCGAACAACGTGGTGTTGCCCAGATCTGCCGCGACGGTGGAACTGAAGCCGATGTTTTTGCACTGCTCCAGGCCCAGCGCCTGACTGGCCTGCGCGACATAATTGAGCAAGTGCCCATGCTCGATCACCACGCCTTTTGGCACACCGGTAGAGCCGGAGGTAAACAGCACATAAGCGATATCGCTACCCTCGGTCGACAGCCGCGGCAATACCGCGTGCGACGTGCCGAGGTCGGCCAGGGTCAGCGCGGTGTGCGGCTGATCCTGCCAGGCCGTCACGTGCACTGCATCGGTCAACAACAGCGCTGCGCTGGCCTGTTCCAGCATCAACGCCTGACGCGCCTGTGGCCATTGCACATCCAGCGGCAGATACGCCGCGCCGATGCGCCAGCTCGCCAACATCGCGATGACCAGGTCCGCCGAGCGAGGCAGCGCCAGCGCGACGATCGAGCCTTTGCCCACGCCTTTGTTGCTCAGGCCCTGAGCCACGGTTTCTGCACGATCCAGCAACTGGCGATAGCTCAATTGCTGCTCAGCATCGGTCAAGGCGATTGCGTCTGGCGTATGCGTCGCCAAGTCAGCCATACGCTGTGGCAGGTAACGGGTGTCGACCAGCGCCCGCGGCGGCGGGTTGATCGCCAGCAGGCGCTGTTCGGCGGCGTGACTGAGCAGATTGAGTTGGCCAAGCGCTGTGTGCGGCGCCTCTACAATCGCGCTCAACAGTGCGCCGAACTGATCCAGTACGGCCTCGGCTGCGCCTTGCGAATAGCGCGAAACGGCATACTGCAGACCAACGCCGGCAAGACGCTGGTTTTCGTCCAGCTGCACCTGCAACAACAATTCGAAAGCATCCGGTGGCACCTGCACGGCGTCAGCCACGCTCCAGCGCAGACCGCCGCTGCTCGCGGCAACGCCGATCTGGCCAAGGCTGAAACCGTAGGCCGGACGCGCGGCGTCGGGCGCCAGTTCCGGCGTCCAGTATTCCTGCCAGGTGCGATGCTCTTCGACACGCGTCGTCAACTGTCCCAGCCAGTCACTGAAGCGCGCGCTGCCAGGCAATTCCAGCGAGAGCGGCAAGGTTTTCTCGAACACGCCAACGGCGTTGGCGAAATACTCGTAGTCGCCACGGCTGTCATGGCGCAGACCGACCAGTACCTGATCGAGCCCGCTCAAACGCCCGAGCAACAGCCACCACGCGCCTTGCAGCAACGTCGCCACAGGCTGACCAAGCTGCTCGGCCAGCGCTTGCAGAGCATCACGCTGCGCCGACTGCAGATTCAGCGCTACGCACGTATCGGCGGCATTCACTTCGAGGCCGGCGCTGCGAGCAGCCAGCCATGGCGTTGCGATGTCCGTCTGCACACCTTGCAGGTGTTGCTGCCAGTAGCTACGCGCGGTGACGGCGTCTTCATCCAGCACCACTTCACTGCGCCATTCCAGATACTGGGCGAATTCCCCCGACTCCTCGTCTTCGGTTGGCTGAGCCCCGGCGTACGCTTGCTGCACTTGTTGCAGCACAAGGTTCAACGATGGCGCGTCGGCACTGTAGCGAGCAATGCCCAACACCAGTTGCCATTGCTGTGACGCCAGTCGATACAGCACCGCCTGGACACTGGCCGATTCGCCGACGACAAAGGCGCGTTCCAGCGATTCGCTGATTTGCGCCTGAACGTCCCCGGCACGTTGCTCGCCGGCATGGATCGTCAGCGGGAAGCGTTCGATGCCGGTCGCGACCTGACGCAAACCGTGAAAACCGCTGACCTTGTCCAGCCGCGCCAACAGCATCGGCTGTTGTGCCAGCACGCTATCGAACGCGGCCTGCAAACGTTGCGGGTCGAGATCACCGTCAATGACAACGCTGAGCCAGCGCATGGCCTCGCCACAGGTGGCGGTGTTCGACAGGCGCTCAAGCAGCGCCTGTTGCTCAGGTGTCAGGGCGAAACCCGGATCCTGCACGTCCATCATGACTTCGCTCATGCTCCGCTTTCCTCGGTATTCAATGCCGCCCGGGCGTTGGTGGCCGGGCGCTCCAGGCTGCTGTGGTCGTACATGTCACCCATGGCGACGACAATCTTGCGCGGACCTTCGAAGGGATCACGGGCATGCGCCACCAGCATGTTGTCGAGCAGGATCGCGTCGCCCTTCTGCCAGTCGAACCGCACGGCGCACTCTTCATACAGCTCACCGATGCGTTGCATCACGTCGTCTTCGATCGGCGAACCGTCGCCGTAGTACACATGACGCGGCATGCGTTCGGCGCCGAACATCGACAACAGGTCTTCACGCACATCCGGTTCCAGCCAGTAGATGTGGTGCAGTTGCACCTGATTGAAGAACGACTTGGCCCCGGTGATCGGGTGGCGAATGATCGCCGGTCCCGGTGTACGGGTTTGCAGTTCGTTGTTGTCGAGCCAGCGCCACTCGATACCGCCGGCGCGGCAGCGGGCTTCGACTTCGGCACGGTCTTCAGTCTTGAAGAAGTGCTGCCACGACACGTCGAGGTTGTCGGTGAAGGTGCGCACATACAGCAAGCCTTTGGACTCGAACTTGTCACGCAGGTCTGCCGGCAGTTTTTCGTACATCAAGCGGCAATCCACCACCGGCGTCGCACCACCGACCGGCGCCGCTTGCTCGCAATAGAACATCTGCTTGCGCGGCCAGCGATCCTGGTGCGAGCTCTCGTTGTGGAACAGGATCATCTTGCGTTCCGGGTACGGCGTGGAGCGGTAGGTGTTCTTGCCGCCCTCCTTCTTCGGCAGATCGCCGTATTGACCGTACAGGCCCGGCTGAATCGCTTCGGCGAACGCTTCAAAACCCTGAATGCCGTCGAGCTCGAAACCGCGGAAGAGAATGCCGGCGTGGGTCGCCAGTTTTTCTTCGATCAGCGGCCGGTTGTGTTTGATCCACTCGATCAAATCCAGCTGCGGCTCGTTCGGTTCCATCAACAGCGGGAACGGCTGCGGCGCAGCGATCAGCGATTCGCGGATCGGCGCCGGGCGAAACTTGGCCACCGGCGCGGCGCCACGCTTGAGGAACTTGCCCAGTTTGTCGGCCTTGGGTCCGGGGGCAGCGGGTTTGGCGGCCACTGCTAAATTGTCGACTGGCATGCTGATAGCTCCCAATTGAATGTCCTGATCAGCGACGATCTGTTCCAACAGGGCTATCCAGGCCTTCACCAGGTACTGAATGCGCTCGTGTCC
>Ga0247814_10000548_pt1 | contig 28762 bp, 30 predicted proteins | sample UWRJL179409R1_FD_179947 | JGI IMG/M metagenome (GOLD analysis project Ga0247814, IMG submission 179947) | Plant litter microbial communities from Arlington Agricultural Research Station in Wisconsin, United States - UWRJ-L179-409R-1 | ecosystem: Environmental > Terrestrial > Plant litter >... | reverse complement strand
TCGCGAGCAGGCTCGCTCCCACATTGGTTATTTGTCACGCCATAAATCCCGAGCCAACCACAAATCCCCTGTAGGAGTGAGCCTGCTCGCGATAGCGCAAGACCAGTCGACATCCTGTTGCCTAACCCACCGCCATCGCGAGCAGGCTCGCTCCTACATTGGCTATTTGTCACGCCACAAATCCCGAACCAACCACAAATCCCTGTGGGAGCGAGCTTGCTCGCGATAGCGCAAGACCAGTCGACATCCTGTTGCCTAACCCACCGCCATCGCGAGCAGGCTCGCTCCCACATTGGTTATTTGTCACGCCATAAATCCCGAGCCAACCACAAATCCCCTGTAGGAGTGAGCCTGCTCGCGATAGCGCAAGACCAGTCGACATCCTGTTGCCTAACCGACCGCCATCGCGAGCAGGCTCGCGAAGGCGTCAGCCCAGTCAGCATCATCATTGCCTGACCCACCGCTTTCGCGAGCAAGCTCACTCCCACAGGTTTTGACATCCCTCCACAATCCACTCCCGCTCCCAAATCCCAGGCACAAAAAAGGGGACTTTCGTCCCCTTGCGGTGTGCAGCGCTGAACCTCAGTAAATATCCTTCGACAGCAACGTAAACGGCGTCTTCACCAGGATCTTCAGATCCAGCCACAAAGACCAGCTGTTGATGTACTGCAGGTCAATCTCCACACGCTTCTGCATCTTGTCGAGCGTGTCCGTCTCACCACGGTAGCCGCTGATTTGAGCCAGCCCGGTGATCCCCGGTTTAATCCGGTGGCGCGCCATGTAGGCGAGGATTTTCCCCGAGTAGAAATGATTGTGCGCAACCGCGTGCGGACGCGGGCCAACCAGTGCCATGTGTCCCTGCAACACGTTGAACAGTTGCGGCAATTCATCCAGCGAAGTGCGGCGGATAAAGCGACCGACTGCGGTGATGCGCGAGTCATTGCGGCTGGCCTGCTTCACGTCACGGTCATCGTGAACACGCATCGAGCGGAATTTCCAGACCTTGATCACCTTGCCGTTCCAGCCGTGGCGATCCTGCTTGAAGAACACCGGTCCCGGCGAGTTGATCTTCACCGCTAGGGCGATGATCAGCAGGATCGGACTCAGCGCAATGATCGCCAGAAACGCCACGGTTTTCTCAACCAGACTCTTGCTCAAAGCCGCAGTAGGGCGGCTGGTCAGCGGACTCTCGTTGAGGTAGATCGCCGGCAGGCCGTCCACGACTTTCACCGAGTGATTGAGCAGCGTCAGTGCGTTCAGATCCGGCACCCAGACCACGTCGACGTTGGCACCCAGCAAATCGCCATAAATCGCTTCGATTTTCGCGGCTTCGCACAGCGGCAGGGTGATGTACAAACGACGGATGTCATGGGCTTCAATCAGCTTCAGCAAGTCTTCCTGAGCGCCGACCACACGCGGTGCATCTTTACCCAGCGCCGACACATCACCGTTGCTGACCAAACCTACCAACGGCAGATTCTCCAACTGACTGAGCTTCTTCGCCAGACCCAGCGCCAGGTCGCCGGTGCCAACGATCAGCGTCTTGTGTTCACTTTTGCGCGAGCGCTGGTAGTACTTGGAAAACGCATGCAACGGCGCATAGAGAAATGCCTGACCGAGGAAGCCATACACCGCCCAGCTCAGAATCACCTGCCGCGAAAACAGCTCATCGGCCTGGCAAACAAACGCAATGCAAGCCAGCGCGGCCATGGTCATCGACCACCCCATGAACAGCCGACCCAGACCGGTCAGGTAGTTATCGCGTTTGCGATAAACACCGCTGAACGTATACGCCGGCACCGAGGCCAATACCGCAAGAGTGGCGCACATTCGGTAGTAGAACGCGACCGTCCCGGTGTGATGCTCGGCGAGGATGAACAGCAGCGTCACGACAAAGCCCTGCGCCAGCGCCCATTGGCCCCAAAAGGTCAGTCCCTTGAGGCCTGTGCTTCGATTGATACTTAGAGAAAGATCCATACGGTATCCCCAAAAGACGTCCATTCAGGTTTCAACAGTTGAAATCCGAGTTGTTATGCAGACTTATTGTTTTTGTTTTAACGAGTGTCCTGAGGTAACAACATCGATATGCCGAACTGTCGTCAGTCAATAGACTAAGTTATTGGCTGGAATGGTGTCTGACGAGTTCTAACAAGATGGCACAGTGCCAACTTTTTAATAATTAAATAGAGCAGTGTTAGAAAAGGTCGCAGAGCAGGGGGTGAATAAATGATGTTGTATTTGTTACTGTTGGAGGGGTGGAGGCAGGGAATTGTTAATTCAGGGAGGAAGATGAAGCCAAACAGAGTGCTCTTGTTGTTTTTGTAATCGCACTTGTATCTGTTTGTTTTGTTCGCGGTATCGGCTGCGTGTTTACGCAACGATTTCCTGAATGAGGCAGTAACCGCGATTTCTTACAGCACGAAACAGGCGCTCACCATTACTGGCGCTTTTGAATTTGTCTTGAAGGCGACTCAGGCACATTTCCAGACCGCGATATTGCTCGGGCTCTCGACCGATACTGAGGATCAACTCGTCTCGGCTGACAACGCGCTCTTCATGATTGAGCATTTTCCTCACCAAAGCTGTTTCCAGACCAGTCAGACTGATCTCGATACCGTCTTTGACCAATGCACCTTGATCATTGTCGAGATGCCAGGTTTCGCTGCAAGGCAGATCGCCTTCAATGGCTGGTGGCATATTGCTGCTTTCGCCAGTCAGTGCCGGGATGCTTTGAAAAGGATTGGCGGTTTGCGCAGCCAGCCATTCGGACTCAAGAGTCGCTAGGATTCGCTGGGTATCATGCTCAATACTGCGAGCAACATTCTTTCGACTGACACTTGGATATGTGAACTCCATCACCATTGGCGCGGAGGAGGGCGATGCAACACCTTCAGAGTTGCCAAACGAATTGAAGCGTTCGCTGGACAACATGCTTTCCAGTTCACGTTGCGACGTTGTGCTGTGAGTCACGACAACAAAATATTTCCTTGGGAGGGTTGTACTAGTTTCCATGTCTCTCTCCTAAATACACACCAAAATTGGCTAAAAGATAAATCGGCAGGCGAGCAATGACTTCCTCGGAAGTAATCGATAGGCAGGGTCTGGGCCCAAGAATGGCCTCGATAAATTCCACTCGAACTGCTGCTATGTTATGGAGTTTTATTGTTATGGGTCGTGTTGCCGCGCTCATTCAATTGCTTGATTTCTAATAGGCGTGAGATGCAGATAGAACGATATGGTTGCATTAGACGATCCTTCGTACGCATGCAAAAGGGTGGCTGCCCTTGAGTCAGGCAGTCGATATCAGACCCCGCAGCAGGCGATAGCCATAGCCGCGAATGCTCTGAATCGCGTTTGTACCATACATGTCCTTGATTTTTCCACGCAAGCGGCTGATCGATTTTTCCAGCGCTCGAGGGTCGTAGAAATTGGTGTTCAGGCCCATGATGCTGGCGATTTCATCGTGGCTGAGTATGTGATTACTGGTTTGCGCAAAGGCTTCGAGGATCTTCATCTCGGCAAACGAGATGTCGAGTTTCTTGCCGGTGTCCATCAGGCAGATACGCGTCGGATCAAGCGTGAGGTTGATATCGCGCTGCCACTCTTCACTGCTGAAGAACTCACTCAGCAAATCGGCACCGTCATCGGCAACGGTATTAAGTTTGATACAAGCGTCCGCGCCGGCAAGATAGTATTTGATCTTGTTGTATGCACCACGACCGGTGATGACCGCGCAAATGATCGGTTTCAAGTTACCGTTGCGCAGGTTCTGCACCAGCGCCAGATTGTCTTCCAGCGCCTGTGGGTTGTCGATGACCAGAAAGATGGCCCGATAAGAGCCGCAATATTCATTCAGCTGATAAGAGCTAGTGTAGGAACTAGCCTCAAGTGCCATCTCAGTGTGCACATGCTTGGCGACCAGCGCTCTAAAATGTTCAGCCACGCCACGGGTACGACCCAGAGTGAGAACACCAGGTTCGTCATTTGTCGGGCGCGGGCTTCTAGTCGCTAAGTTCCCTGAGAGCATCGTGCATTGACTCGAATTAGTGCTGACATCGGGATGTTAAAGCACCGGTTCTCATCTGTGACTGACAATTGGTAACATTTGCGCGGATTTTAGACGTGTCTCGCGAGTTTTCTAACAATAATTAAGCTTTTCAAGCTTTTAGTTGCTTTTCGCGGAGCTGTGAACTAGTGATTAGATGGTGGCGATATGCAATGGTGCCACTATTTTGAGCTTATTGCGATGGCTTTGTCCATGTCCAATTGCCACTGTCTGGCCATCTCTGGATAATGTGATATTGATCACACTTTATTGCCAGGGCAACTTTTTTCTGCAAAAAGGCCTAAATATTTTCTGCGTAGTTCGTCAGCCGACGATTACTAACATGGCTTGAGTGTGACAATTCATAAGACCTATTCTTTGTGATCAAAAGATCGTCCGATCGCGGCCCGAACCTTCGGCAGCTCCTACAGGGGAATGCATTACAAATGTAGGGTCTGCCGAAGGCTGCGATCTTTTGATCTTCATATGCGCCAATTGTGTAACTTCAGATACTCAACCCCTGAGTGTTATTACCCGGTCGCTCGCCAAGAGCGCTCTGACGGAGGATTAATGGATTTCTGGACCCTTTTCCAGGTGTTGATATTAGGTGCGGTAGAAGGCCTGACCGAGTTCTTGCCGATCTCGAGTACCGGCCACCAGATCATCGTCGCCGACTTGCTGGAATTCGGCGGTGAACGCGCCATGGCCTTCAACATCATTATTCAACTGGGTGCCATCCTTGCCGTCGTCTGGGAGTTTCGACCGAAGATCTTTGAAATCATCAAAGGCCTGCCAACTCAACGCAATGCACAACGCTTCACCCTCAACTTGCTGATCGCCTTCCTGCCCGCCGTGGTATTGGGCGTGCTGTTCGCCGACGCCATCCACGAATACTTGTTTAACCCGATCACCGTCGCGGTGGCCCTGGTCGTCGGCGGCATCATCATGCTGTGGGCCGAACAGCGCAGCCATGTGATCAGCGTCGAACACGTCGACGACATGCGCTGGTCTCACGCACTGAAAGTCGGATTCGTACAATGCCTGGCGATGATTCCCGGCACCTCACGCTCCGGCTCGACCATCATCGGCGGCCTGCTCTTCGGCCTGTCGCGCAAAGCCGCCACCGAATTCTCGTTCTTCCTCGCCATGCCCACCATGGTCGGCGCCGCCGTCTACTCCGGCTACAAGTACCGCGACCTGTTCCAGCCCAACGACCTGCCAGTCTTCGCCCTCGGCTTCGTCACCGCATTTGTCTTCGCGATGATCGCCGTGCGTGGGTTGCTGAAGTTTATTGCCAACCACAGTTATGCCGCGTTCGCGTGGTATCGGATCGCGTTTGGTTTGTTGATTCTGGCAACGTGGCTGTTTGGCTGGGTCAACTGGACCGCAGCAGCGGCCGCCTGAATGCTGACGCCAGGCGGAGCAATCCGCCTGGCGCAGTGTAAGAGGAGGGGATTAACGCCCTTCAAGCAACTCGGCAGCCTGATCCAGCAACGCCAACGGATCCTTGGCCTTGTGAATATCCACCGACAACAGCTGACGGAATTTGCGCGCCCCCGGGAACCCCGTGCCCAGGCCCAGCACATGCCGGGTAATGTGATGCATCGCGCCACCGGCCAGCAAATGCTCGGCTATATAAGGACGCAACTGCGCCAACGCCTCAGCCCGACTGATCACCGGCGCCGAACTGCCAAACAACTGCTGATCCACCTCCGCCAGCAAATACGGATTGTGATAAGCCTCACGCCCCAACATCACACCGTCGAACGTCTGCAAATGCTCATGGCAAGCCTCCATCGTCTTGATCCCGCCATTCAGCACAATCTCCAACTCAGGAAAATCCGCCTTCAGCTGCGCCGCCACGTCATAGCGCAACGGCGGAATGTCGCGATTCTCCTTCGGCGACAACCCCTCCAGAATCGCAATCCGCGCATGCACGGTAAAACTGGTGCACCCGGCATCGCGAACGGTGCCGACGAAATCACACAGCTCCGCGTAACTGTCCCGACCGTTGATGCCGATGCGGTGCTTTACCGTCACCGGGATTGTCACCGCGTCTTGCATCGCCTTCACACAATCCGCCACCAGTTGCGGGTGACCCATCAGGCAGGCGCCGATCATGTTGTTTTGCACACGATCGCTTGGGCAGCCGACGTTTAGGTTCACCTCGTCGTAGCCGTGGTCTTGGGCCATGCGGGCGCAGGCGGCCAAATCCAACGGAACGCTACCACCCAACTGCAACGCGAGAGGGTGCTCGGCTTCGTTGTGACGGAGGAAGCGTTCGTGATCGCCGTTGAGGAGAGCGCCGGTGGTGACCATTTCGGTGTAGAGGAGCGCGTTCTTCGATAGGAGGCGTAGGAAGAAACGGCAATGGCGGTCGGTCCAATCCATCATCGGAGCGACGGAGAAGCGGCGGGAGAGTGGGGCGGGTGTGGCGGTGATAGGGGGCATTGGCGGTTCTGGTGTTAGTGGAGGCAGGGTGGGGAGTTTATCAGAATGAGCACGAGTACTCAGATGAGTCTTGCAACTGGATTTGCTGATGATTTTAGGAAAACCTGATGGACCGACCCATACTTTGAAGAAAATATTTATTCTTTAATTTTCAATGAGATATATTTCAATTAGATTTTTAAGTATAAAATCTGCTAGCTTACACAGGGATGATGTCGTGGTGACATCGCGTGTGCAACTGAGTTGCAAGGAGCAAAGAATGGATGTGGTTGCGGTTATTAATTATAAAGGTGGTGTTGGAAAAACAACGGTTACATCGAATATAGCGGCAGAGTTGGCTTTCAAAGGAAAGAAGGTGCTCTTGCTTGATACGGATGCGCAGGCAAGTTTGACGTTTTCATTTGTTCAGCCGGATGTATGGGATGAAAAATACAAAGAGTCTCTTACTATTAAGTCTTGGTTTGACGCAATTTCTCAAGGAAAAGAGCCTCCTCCTCTAAATAAATTTATTATTTCACCTCCGCATGTAAATGCATACTTGAAACGTGCCAGGTCTACTGGGCAGATAGATTTAATATGTTCGCACTTGGGCTTGATTAATGTTGATTTGGAGCTGGCAACCCTACTGGGAGGCGCTAATCTTCAACAGTCTAAGCTGAACTATATAAAGGTTCACGGGAAGTTGCGTGACGCGATCGAAAGATTGGAGCGGGAATCAGATTACGACGTTTTGTTAATTGATTGCCCTCCCAATTTTAATATTGTAACAAAAAATGCGATTGTGGCTAGTCAGAAAATATTGATTCCGGCGAAGCCAGACTATCTGTCAACGTTAGGTATAGACTATCTTCGCCAAAGTGTTGATCAGTTGGTGCGAGAGTTTAATGAATATGCAAACATGGATTCGAAGGTTGGAAATATTTCGCCGGAAATACTTGGTGTTGTTTTTACAATGATTCAAATTACAAGCGGTATGCCAATATCTGCTCAGCGTCAGTATATTGCTCAGACGAAACGTTCTGGTATTTTTACGTATGAAAAATTTTTCAGAGAAAACAAGACAATGTTTGCGAGTGCGCCTGAAAGCTTGATTCCTGCAGTGCTGCAATATCATTCTGCTGGAACCTATGCGAACATAGTTGAGGAGTTGGGGCAGTTTGTTGAAGAGTTTGAGGGTACTTTGGAGGAGGTGTAAGTAATGGTGAGGGAGAGATACGATTTAGCATTTGCATTACGTCGTTATGCAGAGGCTATAGCATCTTTAAGTGACGACGATTTGCTCAAGCTTGCAGACGAAACGTATTCCGTGGAAGTGAAGTTTTTGCGTCGTCGAGGTAAAGGGGCTCCTGAAGTCGAAGTTTCAAAAGAGAATATTAGGGATTTGGCTGAAAAGCTGATTTCTACCGAGAGTAGAGATCAGGCTCTGGCATTTCTAAATTCCAATTTTAGAACTAAAAAAAGCTTAGATAGTATCGCACGACTTTTGGATGTTCCCGTCTTAAAGACCGATAAGGTTGACGGATTGGCCGAGAAAATTGTAGAGGCTACAGTTGGGGCGAGAAAAAGATCAGAAGCAATTCAAGGTTATAGAAAACATAGCTCCGTAGCTCTTGCGGCTGAGCCATCAAAAGATAGTTCTGACTGATTGCAATTCTGATTGAGACGGTTGCAGCGTTTAACTGTGACCGTTTTAAAAAAGGCAAAAGGTGACGGATTTATTTAGATGGATGGGGCTTGGCAGTAAACAAATCCGTCCCCCCTTTTTCAATAAAAGGAGCCCAACTCCGTTAGTAGTGAAGTTGGGCGCCTTGTTATGTTAATACTTTCTTGTATGAAGTGGGCGCCGGCAGATGGTCATGGAAGGGGTGCTTTTTATGAGAGTTCCGAAACTGCAAGTATTACTGACTCAGAAATAAAGCGAAGAAGCGGAATTTCTTTAACTAAAAATCGTTCATCTCGGAAAGGTGTGTATTTCGCTCTATCCCCATCTTTGCTATGAACTAATGCATTTCTTGTTGAGTATATTCGGCCGGCTAGATTTTTTATTATTGTTTCGTTGTCGGTAGAGCTAAGGTTGACTTTGGATCCATTTGAAAAATTAACTTGTTCGTTCTTGTAGTATTCTACGAGTGAAGCATCATATTCATTGAGCTTATCAACGATTTCTTGCTTTTCCATGAATCTTGTCAGCGTGATGCATAGCGCTTGAAACTCGCTAAAAGTTATGGTTTCACTACGAATTTGCAAGTTTTTCTTGATGGTGGTAACCAGTCCTGCAATATCTTTTTTTCTTTTGTATGAGAAGCTAGGTTGTGTTATTGCTGTTTTTATGTTTTCGATTAGTTCGTCGTTGAATACGGATTCAAAGAAGTGCTCTAAAACATGATAGAAAGAAAGGAATTGTACAGTTGGGTTGTCTGTAGAGATTCCCAATACATAGTGATTGACTAGATCTTCATTGTATACGCGGCGGGGTGGATCCATTTCACTTATGGCTGAGCGCCGCATGCGAGTAATTCGGCCACGTCTAGATATTTCTAATAAAAATCTTTGTGGTACTACAGCTAGATCTAGGTTGTAGGCTAGATGGAACAATAGTGAGTTTGACAGAGACTGAAAACGTTTGATGTTTGTTTTGTGGGTTGACTGTATTTTTAAGGTTAATTGGCGTCCTAAGACTGTTCTTAGGGCATCTAGCGCACTTGTGTCGTCTGAGAGTCGGATCAACCTATCTCGACCAAGGGGGCCTGATATAAGATCGCGTAGTGATCCGCTCTTGTTCGCAGAGCAAATAAGCCAGATTAGATATTCTTCGCTAGATCCGGAAATTTCATATGTAACCTGAGTGTCGGTGTCTTCTAGTATTAAAGGCTCGCTGCGCATTGAAAAGGGCTGCGGGCTTTCGACGTGGACTATAATTTCATATTCGTTTTCTGAATGAAGTGCTGTTTCATCGCTCACAGATTTTTTTGCAATTGAAGTCATGGCTGTAACGATTGAGCTTAAAGGAAGTATATATTCACGATCTCTAATTTTGTATGTGGCATTACCGCTCTCAATTGCTACCTCGCAGCGAAGAGTAATGGCGATAAGCTCGGCAATTTCAAGTTCGTTGTAATCGAAAATATTCATTTAGTGCTCACAAATATAAATTCATATCGGCTCGAACGAGGTGGTATTTGATGAATCGGTTCGGCCGGAGAAATAGATTGTACGGATCTGGTGATATCTCAGGATGGGTAGCATTTTGCCTTCTTAAGGCACATCAGGCGACATCTATTGTTTAAAAAGTAAGAGATTTAGAACGTTGGCGGTGCGGAAATGGTACGGCTATTTCAAGATGTGGCTGGATGCCTTATAAATCAAGGCCTATAAGAGAAATACGTCCAATCCATCATCGGAGTAACGGGCAGCGCTTGAAAACGGAACGCAGTGCTCTTTGCACAGTTTTGAATCGATCACCTTGCTCGTAGAGCCTTTCCAAACAGAAAAAACGCGTCTGTTTAAATTAAGCCTGTTGCTGCAGTCCTGAGCCTACACTCCCTTGCGCCACCCCCTACACCTAAGACAGAATCCCCCGGCTTGTGCGTCTAGCCCGCAAGTTCTATCGTCCCCACATCACTGAAACCCAGTGATCGGGTTTGGTAGCCCGCTTCGTGTCTAGATGCATTGCATCACCAATTTCAGTCGCTTTCCCAGGACTCGGATTTCATGGTGGTCATGCGTGGGGCCCATTCGTGGGCGCCGGGTTCTAGTGCGACCGGTCTACCAACCCGCGTATGGCCGCCACCCATCGTTTGGTAGCGTGGGTGATGGCTTCTTTTAGTAATCGCGCTAGAGGTTCCATCTATGTTCAAAGTAACGCCCAACCCACCAGAAACCGATCCCGCATCCCCCTACGATTCCCTCAACCCCAAAAAACTCCACGAAGCCGCCGAGCGCGCGCTCGATCACTACCTCCTCCCCGCCGGCCACATCATGGCCAGCGTCAACGAACCCGAGCGCATGTACCTCGCCAACCCAAAGTACGACTCCGAATCCCTGCTGGCCAATGCCAGTGAAACGCTGAGTTCTGCCTCGGAAATGCTCAACAACTTCGCCGCAGCGCTCGAACCCTCACACCGCAAAACCGCGTTGGGCATCGCGCAGGTTGTGATGTTGGGGGAGTTGGCGGTGAATCAGGCGTTGGATAACGTTGAGGTGAAGGCGTAAAGCCTGTCCCGCCTTGGGCAGGTGAAATGCTCTTTCGCTGATAACAAAAAGCCGTCACTTCCAGGTGACGGCTTTCTCTCGCAGATCTAGCCAAACTGACTCGCCGACTCAACCGCAGATTTCGGCTTCCTCAACCGCGTCAACTGGTAAGCAATCGCCAACCAGACAAACCACCCCGGCATGACCATCAACGCAATCCGCGTATCAGGCCTCAGCGCCAGCAACCCCAGCACAAACCCCAAAAACGCCAACGAAAACCAAGCCATCGGCACACCGCCGGGCATCTTGTAAGCCGATTTCGCATGCAGATCCGGACGTTTTTTGCGGTAGGCGATGTAAGACGCGAGGATGGTCGACCAGGTGAAGATCACCAGAATCGCCGACACGGTGGAGACGATGGTGAACGCGGTCATGACTTCCGGCACGATGAACAGCACCAGCACGCCGACCAGCATCAATAGCGTGGTGAACGCCAGGCTCAGCAGCGGCACGCTGTTGCTCGACAGTCGGCGGAATATGCCGGGCGCGTTGTCTTGATTGGCCAGGCCGAACAGCATGCGGCTCGATGAGAACACGCCGCTGTTGGCCGAGGAGGCCGCCGAGGTCAGGACCACGAAGTTGACGATGCCGGCGGCTGCGGGAAACCCGGCGACGAGGAACAGTTCGACAAAGGGGCTTTTGACTGGGGAGACCTGTTGCCACGAGGTCACGGCGATAATGCAGGTCAGCGCGAGTACGTAGAACAGGATGATCCGCAGCGGAATGGAGTTGATCGCTTTGGGCAGGGTTTTCTCTGGCGATCGGGTTTCGGCGGCGGCGGTGCCGATCAGTTCGGTGCCGGCGAAGGAGAAGATCGCCATTTGAAATCCGGCGAAGAAGCCGAACAGGCCATTAGGGAACGCTGCTTGTTTGTCCACCAAATGACTCAGGGACGCGGTGACGCCACTGGGCGAGACGAAGGAGTTGGCGATCAGCACGCTGCTGACGCCGATCAGGGTCACGACGGCGATGATCTTGATGATCGCGAACCAGAATTCCACTTCACCGAACAGCCTGACGGTCAGCACGTTGAGGGCGAACAGGGTCGCCAGCATGCCGGCGGCGGGTATCCACGCCGGGACGTCGGGGAACCAGTACTGGAAGAATCCGCCGACCACAACGGCGTCGCCGATCACCGCCACGCTCCAGCTCAGCCAGTACGACCAGCCGAGGAAGAACGCCGCACGTGGGCCGAGGTAGGCACCGGCGAAGTCGGCGAAGGTTTTGAAGTTGAGGTTGGACAGAAGCATTTCGCCCATGGCGCGCATGACGAAAAACACGAAAAGGCCGATGATCATGTAGATGAGGATGATCGACGTTCCGGAGAGGGCGATTATCTTTCCGGAGCCCATGAACAGGCCGGTACCGATGGCACCGCCCATGGCCATTAACTGGATGTGACGATTGCTGAGCGTGCGCTGCAGCGCGGGCTGTTCAGGCAGCCCGGAAGGGTTCGATTTCATTGCAAAACCTCTTGATTTTATGTTTTTGAGTTTTGGCAGAAAGTAGGTGTCGAGCGTTCTTGTTAGAGGTGCAGCGGCTAATCACGAGGTGAGTCGCCCCCTGTGGCTTGGGGGCGGCGATTACCGATCAACTGACGGTGCGCAGACGCGAGGCTTTGGCCGGTTGCGGATCCAGCAATTGGAAGAGGTTTTTGATGTTGGCCGGCGTCGGCACCAGGTGGATGCGCTGGCCGATTTGCTGTGCCTGCGCCAGGTCTTTCAGGTAGCGCAGTGAGGAAAAGTCTTCCAGGGCAAAGCCCACCGAATCGAACACCGTTACCTGCGCATCGTTTTCGCGTCCGGCCACTTCGCCCTGCACAATGCGGAAAAACTCGATCACCGGGGAGTCGGCTGCCAGTTGCTGAATGTCGCCTTCAATGCGCGTTTGCGGCTCGAATTCGACGATGACCCGGGCGTTGCGCAGGATGTCGGCGTGCAGTTCGGTTTTACCCGGGCAGTCACCGCCGACCGCGTTGATGTGCATGCCGGGTTCGATCATCTCGGGCGTCAGAATGGTTGCGTAGGCTTTGTCGGCGGTGACCGTGGTGACGATGTCCGCGCCCTTTACCGCGTCCTTCACCGAGCTGGCCAGAATCACTTCGATTTCCGGGAACGCTGCGAGGTTGTGCTTCAACTTGAGTGAAGCGTCGCGATCGATATCGAAGATGCGGATTTCAGTGATGCCCAACATTTCATGAAAGGCCAGTGCCTGGAATTCACTTTGCGCACCGTTACCGATCAAGGCCATCGAGGTCGCACCCGGGCGAGCCAGCGATTGCGCGACCAGCGCCGAGGTAGCGGCGGTGCGCACGGCGGTGGTCAAGGTCAGTTCGCTGAGCAGCGTGGGATAGCCACTCTGCACATCCGCCAGAAGACCGAAGGCCATGACCGTGAGCAAGTTCTGCTGGCCGTTGTTCGGGTGGCCATTCACGTATTTGAATGAGTACTGCTGGCCGTCGTCGGTGGGCATCAACTCGATCACGCCGTCTGCCGAGTGATTGGCCGTGCGCGGCGATTTATCAAACTGTGCCCAGCGTGCGTAGTCCGCTTCGATGTAGCCGGCCATTTCGCGGATGGCGCGGCGGATACCGACTTGAGTGAACAGGCGTGCAGCATCATCGACATCAATAAAAAGCGTCATGGTCTTGTTCTCCGATCCAGTCATTGAAAGGTTGTAGAGCGCGGGCTGGCTCAGCTGCGTTTGCTCTCGAAACCGTGCAGCACGTTGACGGCATTGATGCCGATTTCATCGACCATGTAGCCGCCCTCCATGACGAACAGGGTCGGGCAGCCGACGCTGGCGATCAGTTCGCCGATGCCGATGAAGTCCTCGCTTTCCAGCAGGAAATGGCTGATGGGATCGTCCTTGAACGTGTCGACACCGAGGGAAATCACCAGCACTTCAGGGGCGAACTGCTGGAGCTTTTTGCAGGCGTGGAGCAGGGCGTTGCGATAGCTCTCCCACGTGGTGTTTTTCGGCAGGGGATAGTTGAGGTTGTAACCCTCGCCGACACCCGCGCCGACTTCGTGGCTGTACCCGGAGAAGTACGGATAGGACACCGCCGGTTCGCCGTGCAACGAGACGAACATGACGTCGCTGCGCTGGTAAAAGATGTTCTGCGTGCCGTTGCCGTGATGGAAGTCGACGTCCAGCACCGCGACACGTTTGGCGCCCTGAGTGATGGCTTGTTGCGCAGCAATGGCGGCGTTGTTGAGGTAGCAATAACCGCCCATGTATTCGCGCGCGGCGTGATGGCCGGGCGGGCGGCACAGGGCGAAGGCGCTGTCGTGGCCTTCATCGAGCAGGGCCAGGCCAGTGAGGGCGATGTCGGCGCTGGTTTTCACCGCTTGCCAGGTCGTCGCGGTGATCGGCGAACCGGCATCCATCGCATAAAAACCGAGCTTTCCGTCGATGAACGTTGGCACGTCCTCGTTGGCCAGATCGCGCACCGGCCATACCAGTGGCAAGGCGTCGTGAGTGCGACCGGTTGCGCTCCATTCGCCCCAGGCACTTTCGAGAAAACTGACGTAGCGCTCGCTGTGCGCGTTGACGTAGCACGAGCGATCAAACACGCGCGGTTCAACGATCTGCCCGAGGCCGACCTGTTTCACGCGGTTATGCACGGTGTCGGCCCGACTCGGTTGTTCGAACGACGGTTTGAGCACGCCGTCTTTCAATTCGGTGCCGTGGTGCAAACGGTGGGAATCACTGAAAACTGTAAACATTCTGCGCATCCGTTATTGTGAGCCAGTGCAAATATTCTGTTCCGGCTGGGCTGCGCTTTCTTTGCTTTGTGTTCGGAATTCAGTCGATTATTCGGGCGTTTTTACTCAGGAATGGCGTCATGCAGAAAAAAATATCCAAACGCATCAGCCTCGACGAGACCGACCTGGCGATTCTTGAGTTGTTGCAGGAAGACGCCAGCATTTCCAACGCGGAACTCAGCGAGCGGCTGTCGCTGAGCCTTACGCCGTGCTGGCGACGGCGCAAGCGCATGGAGGAGGCGGGGGTCATCAAGGGTTATCAGGCCAACCTTGATCGGCGAATGCTCGGGCTGGATATCATGGCGTTCGTGCACATTCGTTTTTCCACCCACGCCGACCACGCGCCGGACGCTTTTGAGGCGGTGATTGCGCAATTGCCGCAGGTGGTGGCCTGTCACAAGATCACTGGCGATGCCGATTATGTGTTGCAGGTGTTGGCCGAGGATCTTGATAGCTACAGCGACTTTATCGAGCAGGTGCTCAGGCGTCAGGTGGGGATTGCGTCTATTCAGTCCAGCCTGGCGTTGCGTGAGGTCAAGACGGGTAGCCGGATTGCGATTCCCAAACCCGGCAAAGACTGAGAGGGTTGGCGTCTTTTCAGCTTGCAGTGATCCGCTCGATCACAGGCGCCAAAGCAGGGCGCTTGTGTTGCCATTCGTCTTTGGTAATACCTAGCAGAACAACGTCGATCCGAGCTCCATCCCTGAAGATGTTCTGCCGGCGAACACCTTCAATCTCAAAGCCGAATTTCTGATGCATCTTCACCACCGCCGCGTTCATCGCCAGCACTTCACAATTCAGCTTCTCCAGCCCCGCCACGCCAAACGCGTAATCCAGCATCCAGAATTCAACGACACTGCCCAAGCCCTTACCCTGCAACCCCACGTCCAGATAAAACGCCCAATCCGCGCTCTTGTGCAAAACATTGATCGCATTCAACGAAACAACCCCCACCGCCTGCTCATCCTTGATCACCACAAACACTTGCTGGCGTGGATTGCCCTTTAACGAGTTCAGCCAATTCGCATGTTCCTGCTCGGAGATTTCATGCGACGTGTACATGAATTTGCGTACGTCCGGCTGATTGCGCAGGGTGCGGACGTGGGCCTGGAAAGCAGGGCTGGCGTCGGTGAGGGGCAGGAATTGCATGGGGATGTCCTTGTCGGCGGGTAAGCGATTCTGAACCGGCGCTGTCGATCAGCAAAGTTTCATCTTGCCGATTGCGGGGCAGGCCTAGGATGTTGGCAAGATCGTCGCTGTTCATCCCGAGGGGAATCGTGCCATGCGCCTTAATGTCGTCAAAGTGCTGTTGATCGCTGCAACGGTATCGGTGTTGAGTGCCTGTTCGGGCGCGGGTGGTTTGACCACCACCCGTTGTTTCTCCGGCGATTGTCAGTCGCCGGAGGGGCGCAACGCCAATACGTTGAAGTTTGGTGGCAACAGTATCGGCAGCAGTCTCAATCAATACAGCTCCGGCATGTTGCATGACGATTGAGGATTACTGCTCGGCAGGCACGGCAATCCATTCGCTTAGCGTTTGCTGATACTTGCCGGTGACTTTGCTCAAGTGCAGCCACTGATCGACGTACAGTTTCCAGCTTATGTCATCGCGCGGCAGCAGATAAGCCTTCTCGCCATATTGCATGTACTGATGCGGATTGACCGCGCACAAACCCGGTTTGAGTTTCTGCTGGTACAGCGCTTCCGAGGCGTCGGTGATCATCACGTCGGCTTTGTTGTCGAGCAGTTGCTGGAAGATCGTAACGTTGTCGTGCAGGGCCAGTTGCGCCTTGGGCAGGAAGGCGTGGACGAAGGCTTCGTTGGTGCCGCCGGCGGGTTCGACCAGGCGCACGTTCGGCTGGTTGATCTGCTCGATGGTTTGGTACTTGCTGACATCGGCGCAGCGTACCAGCGGGATCTTGCCGTCGGTGTCGAGGGTGTCGCTGAAGTAGGCTTTTTTCTGCCGCTCCAGCGTCACCGAAATGCCGCCCATGCCGATGTCGCACTTGCCGGCCTGCATGTCCGGCATCAGGGTTTTCCAGGTGGTTTGCACCCATTGCACTTTGACGCCGAGGCTGTCGGCCAGCGAGCGCGCCATGGCGATGTCGATGCCTTCGAAGTCGCCGTCGGGGCGTTTGAAGGTGTAGGGCTTGTAGTCGCCCGTGGTGCAGACGCGCAGTTCTCCCTGTTGCTGGATGCTGTCGAGGTGTGCAGGGTTTTGCTCTGCGTGAGCGCCGGCGGCCAGGGTCAGCAGGCCGCAGAAGATCATCGTGCTTTTTAGAGTTGTCATTGCAAATGGGCTTCTGAAAAGGAAGGTGGCCCAGTGTAGTGAAAGGCTTTCCCGGGTGTCATCCCGCGTCCGGACTTAATGTGCCTAGCCACGCCACCAGTGCCACGATCAGCAATGCCATTGCCAGTTCAACGACAACGCTTCGTCTAAGCGCATTGACCGCGACGACATGCTGCCCATCGCGTAACGCTTGCGCCAATGCCGGCCCGAGATGAAAGCGGTTCAACGCCGCCAACACCAACATTGCGGCAAACAGTAAAACCTTGATCGCCAGCAGCATCCCGTACGTGCCGAGTAACACTTCATCCAGCCTTGGGCCGATGATGAACAAGTAATTCACCACGCCGGTGATCGACAGCGTCAGCACAATCGCTGCGCCGACCCACTCAAAGCGCCGAACCGCAAACGCCAGCGAACGAATGCGCGCTTCATCAACCAGCCCTCGCGCTATCAACACCAGCGCCAGCATCGCCCCCAGCCACGCACCCGCCGCCAGCAGGTGCAGAATGTCGCTGAGAAAATGCCAGAAGCGCAGCGCGCCCTCGTCCATCGCCCCATGCCCGCTCCAGGCCAGAGAGGCGAGGGCGATTGCGCCGGCAAACGATGCAAGCCACATACCCGGCCGAATCACCACGACGATCAATGCAGTCATCCGCACGGCCCACGCCAGCCCGACATCCGTTTCCAACACCATCATTTGCACAGGCGGCCACAGCGCCGCGAGCGCGGTTTCGCCGCTCATGGCACTGGTCATCAGCACCAATCCTGCCACTGACAACAACGCCCCGATCAACGCCATCCCGCGCAGCATTGGCCGAAACCGCAGCAGCGTCTCAGCGCTGTACAGCGCAAACAACGCCAGCCCGAACACCAGCAGCAAATCCACATACAACGCAAACCGCAGGATGATGTTGATCAGTTCGCCCATCGCTCACTTCACTTTGAACGTGACGTTGCCGGTGATCGGGTGCGTGTCGCTAGACACCGCGCGCCATTGGACTTGATAGGTGCCGGCGGGCAGCGGCGCGAGCGGGGTGATCAGCATGCTTTTCGGGTCGCTGCCGGCACTGACTTTGGCTTTCATCGGCATCGGCGAATGGGCCATGCCGGGCATTTCGGTCATCACCAGTTTGGCGCCGGAGAATTGCGTCAGCAGGCTCTCGGAAAAATGCAGTTCGATCTTGCCGGGGGCGGCGCCGTCGGCCCCTTCGGCCGGGGTCGACGAGAGCAGTTTCGGGTGGGCCTGGGCGAGGTTGCTCAGGAGCAAGGCGCTGGTGAGTACGAGGGTGATTGTCAAGGTGCGCATGCAAGACCTCTGGGGTGTTTTCTAAGGAAATTCAGAACCACAGCCGCACGCCGAGCACGAGTCGCGCTTCGCTGCGATCCTCGCCTTCTTCACGGGCGTAATCGGCGCTGTTGCCGTAGGTGCGGTTCCACGTCACGCCGATGTACGGCGCAAATTCGCGGCGGATTTCATAGCGCAAACGCAGGCCGGCTTCAGTGTTGGCAAGGCCGGAACCGATGCCGCGTTGTGGATCGTTTTTACCGTAGACATTGAGTTCGGCGGTGGGCTGCAGGATCAGCCGATTGGTCAGGAGGATGTCGTAGTCACCCTCCAACCGGACGGCGCTCTGGCCCCCTTCACCGATAAAAGCGGTGGCCTCGGCTTCGAAGTTGTACAGCGCCAGGCCCTGCAAACCGAACGCGGCCCAAGTCTGCGGCGCGCCGGGTTTGAAGTCCTGACGCACACCGCTGACCACGTCCCACCACGGCGAAATCGCATGGCCCCACAGCGCCTGAAGCTCGGCATCTTCGGTTTTGCCATTGCTGCGTTCGCCCTCGGAGCGCAGCCACAGCCGATCGATGTCGCCCCCGATCCAGCCGGACAGATCCCAGGCCAACGTGCTGCCGTCATCGGCGTCCTGCCATTCGAGTTTGTCGGCGAGGAAGTACGTGTGGATCGCGCTGTCGTGGACTTGATGACCGCCGGGGCTGGTGAATACGGCAGCGCGATCGGCGTCGGTCAACTTCGGGATCTGCGTGCGGCTTTCGGTCGGCGCGGCGGGCTGCATCATGCCGTCGTCGATGCTTTGCATGGCCGGGTGATCCATGCCCGGCATGTCGCCGGCAGCCATCGCCGAACTGCCGATCAGCAGCAAGGAAAACGCAGTGAGTCGAGTCATCAGCGGCCCCTTCATGCTTCCACCCGCACTTCACGGAACATGCCCATTTCCATGTGATAAAGCAGATGGCAGTGATAAGCCCAGCGGCCGAGTGCGTCGGCGGTCACGCGGTAACTGCGGCGCGTGCCGGGCGGCATGTCGATGGTGTGTTTGCGCACCTGGAAATTGCCGTTTTCGTCTTCCAGATCGCTCCACATGCCGTGCAGGTGAATCGGGTGGGTCATCATCGTGTCGTTGACCAGCACCAGGCGGATGCGCTCGCCGTACTTCAGGCGCAAAGGCTCGGCGTCGGAGAACTTGATGCCGTTGAACGACCAGGCGAATTTCTCCATGTGACCGGTCAGGTGCAATTCGATGGTGCGGCTCGGGTCGCGGCCATCCGGGTCTTCGAAAGTGCTGCGCAGGTCGGCGTAGCTCAGCACACGACGGCCGTTGTTGCGCAGACCGAGGCCCGGGTCGTCGAGTTTTGGCGCGGTGCTCATGGCTTGCATGTCCACCAGCGGATTGTCTTTTTCGCTGTCGGGATGGGCTTGCATCGGGCCCATCGCCGAGTGATCCATGGCGCTCATGTCCATAGAACCGTGATCCATGCCACCCATGCCCATGTCGTCCATGGTCACCAGTGGGCGCGGGTCGAGTACCGGTACGGACGCAGATAACCCGACGCGAGTGGCGAGGGTGCCACGGGCATAACCGGTGCGATCCATGGCCTGCGCAAACAGGGTGTAGACCTCGGCGTCAGGCTCGACGATCACGTCGTAGGTCTCGGCCACGGCGATGCGCAGTTCATCGACGCTGACCGGTTTGACGTGCAAGCCATCCGCCGCAACCACGGTCATTTTCAGCCCGGGAATGCGCACATCGAAGTAGGTCATCGCCGAGCCATTGATCAGGCGCAGGCGCAGTTTTTCCCTGGGGCGAAACAGGCCGGTCCAGTTGTTATCCGGTGCGTGGCCATTCATGAGGAAGGTGTAGGTGGCGCCACTGACGTCGGCAATGTCGGTGGGGTTCATGTTCATTTCTGCCCACATCTTGCGATCGGCAATGGTGGCGCCCCAGCCTTTCTCGCTGACGTCACTGATGAAGTCGCCGACGGTGCGTTTGTGGAAGTTGTAGTAGTCGGACTGCTTTTTCAGGGTCTTCATCAGTCTGGCCGGGTCTTCGTCGCTCCAGTCGCTGAGCATCACCACGAACTCGCGGTCGTACTGGAACGGCTCAGGCTCCCGGGCGTCGATCACCAGCGGGCCGTAGACGCCGGCCTGTTCCTGCAAGCCGGAATGGCTGTGATACCAGTAGGTGCCGTGCTGCCGAAGCTTGAATTGGTAGACGTACACGCCGCCCGGCTCGATGCCGTGAAAGCTCAAGCCAGGCACGCCGTCCATGTTCGCCGGCAGCAGAATGCCGTGCCAGTGGATCGAGGTGCTGGCGCTGAGCCGGTTGCGCACCCGCAGCGTCACGGTGTCGCCTTCGCGCCAGCGCAGCAATGGGCCGGGCAGGCTGCCGTTGATGGTCATCGCCGTGCGAGGGCGGCCGGTGAAGTTGACCGGGGTCTCACCGATGAATAGCTCGAAGTCGCTGCCGCTCAGTTCATTCACCTGACCTGGCGCGTTGAGCGCCCAGACCGGCGTGCGCCAAAGGCCGAGGCCGCCGAGCAAGCTACCGGCGGCGAGGCCTTTGACGAAGGTGCGTCGTGATGGGTTGGAAGGCATGCGCTGGAAATCCCCGTTTGACTCATGACGGGGAGGCTAACCAGCGCCAGCTTTCAGTTGGCTGAGGCGGGGATTACAGTTTTGACAGTTTGATCATTTGCTCTACAGGCCGAGGCCTTCCTGCACCGCCAGCAACAGATTGTTTTCGGTCAGCGCGATGGCATCCAGCTGCTGACCTGTTTCAATCGACTGCACCCACCAATGGCTTTCACCGTGTTCATCCACGGTACGCAGCAGATAGGTGTCCGTGGCTGACGGGATGATCTGCACCCGCCCGGCGCCATCCTCGGTAAACCGCGCAATGGGATCGAATGTCAGGCTTTGATGATTGGCTTCGATCACCAGTTGGTCGATGGCGTAATCGTGAGATTCACCATCGGGTGAAGTTTCGCAAACGTGGGTAGGATTGCGCCGAATCTTCAACCCGACCTCGGTGACTGGCTGTAACCAGGCTTCAATGCGGTGGTACAAGTCGTACACCTGCGCCGGCCAGCAATCGATCTCCAGCGCGGCATCCGCGTGGGTGTGCCGGGTTTGCTTGAGTTTGGCGGCGAGTTCGTCTGCTTTACTCATTTCGGATCCCTTGGTTTGATGTCTGCCTGTTAATCGTAGACCTTTCAACGGCGTACGGCCTTGCCTTGCGTCATGCGCTTGCAACACAAACATGGCGAAATCAGCGCTGGCCCAGTCTGGCCAGGATCGAAAACCACGGACGCAGGCGTCCCAAGGAGCGGGTAGATGAAAAAGCTGTTTACAATTTTCGCGGTGATTGCGCTGACGGCCGGTAGCATCGGCTTGAGTTCGGCGCGCCAATCACAGTCGAGCAAGGCTCAGGCGGAGTCGGTGGCGGGGGTGTTCGACTACTATCTGCTGGCGTTGTCGTGGTCGCCGACCTTTTGTTTGACACACAAAGATGACTCGCAGTGCACGGGCAAGGGCTACGGCTTTGTGTTGCACGGTTTGTGGCCGCAATACGCCAAGGGTGGCTGGCCGGAATCCTGCCCACCGCTGACCACGTTGAATGCGGCGCAAACCAGCCAGGGCCTGACACTGTTCCCGACCAAAAAACTGCTCGACCACGAATGGTCCAAACACGGCACGTGCAGCGGTCTCGGCGCGATGGGCTATCTCGATGAAGCGGACAAAGCCGTGGCGGCGGTGAAAATCCCGGACGAACTGCAACCGTTCAGCAGTTCCTATTACTTCGAAGCCCAGGAAATCGCCGATCTGTTCCGCAAGGCCAACCCGGGGATTCCGGCCGATGGGATCGCGGTGATTTGCAGCGGCCCGGAACTCTCGGAAGTGCGCGTGTGCATGGGTAAGGATCTGCAGTTCGGCGCGTGTGGCAAGGGCGTGAAAACCCAGTGCCGGGCGGGAGATATTCGCGTGCCGCCGTCGCGCTGATCGATTAATAACTCAAGACGATATGGTTTTTCAACGAGGTGGGCTATTGGTGCTCACCTCGTTCTTATCATTAGCAGGGCGTGATTTTTAGAATGCCGTCGCAGTTATTCAACTTCGATACATCGTTCAGTGGAAAGCTGACAGACTGTTTCTGATACGTGGAACTCGCCGGGCTGTTAGCTGCTAGTGGGTCGGTTTTTTTAATCTTTTGGCAGGTCTGTTTCAAATTGCAAACACCTTCCGGACTTTGACTGGTCCAGTCATCGCCGGTGCAGCTTCTATAGGCTGTTGACTGGGCCCAAGCCCCTTGGCATGCCTGGTCGTGTGCCGCAAGAATTTGTGGGCTATCGAGTGTAAATAGCAGGGCGAGTGCGCAGTAGGCAAGTCTTGTCGTTTGCATGGTTATTCCCTCGAAACCGATTCTGACCCGTGTCAGAGATTGCTGTGCTTTAAGCGAATTCTGAGCAGGTCTTGAGTTTCCTAGGGTCGGCGTATTTTTCGTAAGCCTCTACTGTTAGAAGTAACAGGTTCGCGGGTTTCTTTAGTTTTTTTACTCATGAGTCCACTATTTTCAACAGCTATATCGAATAACAACCAGGCTGCTATTTCTCCAAAGTTTGCAGTGAAGCCAGACGCGCCATCAGACTTGCCCATTTGCATCCACACCCAACTCCCCCTCACGGCTGACCAACGCGACCCGCCGGGGCCCTTGCGCAACATCGAGCTGACGAATCGCCCGCTGCCGATACAGGCAGCCTTGAGGAAACAGCGCCAGCTGCAGCACGCCACTGGACGAATCGAAATCCACGCCTTTGACCCACACCAGCGGTTCCGGCCAGGTTGCCCATGCCGGGCCGCTGTCCGGTTCGTGCGCAGGATTTCCAGATCGAGGTCGCTAGCCAGCGCTTCACTGCACGGTGCAATGCACCGCCTGGCACTTCACAACGGACTAACCGTAAAGAACAATCGAAAATAAATCGGCGAACAGCGATCATCCAAACGCGCTGCGCGCCGATACTACTGGGCGGGATCAGGGCGTTTGCCCGGTATGTCCCGGTGGGCTACGCTCATCAACACAAGGGTTTCGGGCGTTTGCCCCTGTCGTACCTGCCCAGGACACGTTTTTGCCTATCCCCATTCACGATCCGCAACAAGCCTCCGGCACGCTCAAGCGTCTGCCGCTGCGCAAAGCAGCGGCGCTGTTTATCGTTGCGGTATGTCTGTGCCTGTTCGGTTTGCTGTACCTGCAGCTCGAGCAGTCGCGCCGGCAGGATCTGGAAATGGCTGAAATGGTTTCGGGCAATCTGACCCGGGCCATGGCGCAACAGGCCGAGGACACCTTTCTGGCCGCTGATCTGGTGCTGACCAGCCTGGCCGACTGGATCGAGGACGATGGGTACGGTTCCGGCCAGAAGGCGCGTTTGCAGAAAACCTTTGCCCGGCGCGTGCAGCAACTGGATCAGTTGCATGGCATATTCCTGTTCGATCGCGAGGGGCAGTGGGCGATCACCTCGTTTACCGATTTGCCGCGCGACGCTGGTGTTGCGGATCGCGAGTACTTCAGATTTCATCAGCAGAATGCCTCGACGCTGGCGCACATCGGCCCGGCGATTCGCAGCCGCGAGAACGGCGAATGGATCATCCCGATTTCGAAACGCATCAACGACCGCGCCGGCAACTTCCAGGGCGTGTTGCTGGCCGGGATCAAAATGTCCTACTTCGACCGGTTCTTCGAAAGCTTCAGCCTGGACAACAACGGCATCATGTTTCTCGGTCTGACTGACGGCACACTGTTGGCGCGTCGACCTTTCGATGAGGGTTTGATCGGTTCTTCGCTGGCGCAGGGCAGGATTTATCAGGCGTTGTTGCCCGAGGCTTCGGCCGGTACGGCGATGATCAACTCGGTGGTCGACGGCGTCGTGCGTTTATATGGTTACCGGCAACTGGCGTCGTATCCGTTGGTGGTGGCGGCGGCGACCTCGCGCGACACGATTCTCAAGGGTTGGTACGCGCGCGCATTCCAGTCCAGTGTGATCATCGCGTTGGTGATTCTGGGGGTCGGTCTGTTCGGCTGGGTGTTCATCCACCAGGTGCGTGACGGCGAACGAATCGAGAAAAACCTGCGTAAGGCACAACGTACGCTGGAACAGATTGCCACCCATGACAGCCTCACCGGGTTGGCCAACCGGCGGCTGTTCGAACGTTCGCTGGAGATCGAATTTGCCCGCGGCGCACGGCAGTCGAGCCCGGTCAGTCTGATCATGCTCGATATCGATTTTTTCAAGCGCTACAACGACGCCTATGGCCATGTCGCGGGGGATCATTGCCTGACCCAGGTAGCGCAGGTGGTGAAGAGTTGCTGTCAGCGCAGGGCTGATCTGGCCGTACGTTATGGCGGTGAGGAGTTTGCCGTGTTGCTACCGGACACCGACATCAATGGCGCACTGGCCATTGCCGGGCAGATCCGGCGTAGCGTGATGGACAAACGCATCATTCACAGCGGCTCGCCTTCGGGGTATCTCACGGTGAGCCTCGGCTGCTACTCCTTCATTCCTCTGGGCAATGACAGCCCCGAGGTGTTTATCCAGCGCGCCGATGCTGCACTGTACCAAGCGAAAAACGCCGGACGAAATCGCGCCGCCGTGTTGTCGATGGAAACCGTGATCGGGGAGCTGATGCGCTCGGATCGTTGATCGGCGCGCAATCAGACAAGCCATGGCGCTCACCATGGCCTGCTCTTGTTCGTTCAGCTGCCAGTACCACCCCCTGCGCCGCCGGTGCCGCCGCCCGCTGCACCGGTGCCACCCCCGGCACCTGAGCCCGAGCCGCTGGCGCCACCGTTGGTGCCGGTGCCGGTGCCGGTGCCGGTGCCAGTCCTGGCCCCGTCATTGCCATTGCCAGTGCTGCTTGAAGGGGCGCCAGGCGTGCTGTTGGGGGGCATGTTCGAGCCGCTGGTGGCACCGGATTTCGTGCCAGTGGCATCCGCGCCATCGTTGGCGGCGAAGACTGCGACGGAAGTGCTTGCCAGCAGGCCGGCAAGCACGAGTGACGTCAGTGTGCGGGTAGTCATGGTGGGTCTCCAGAATAGGGCCGGTTACCTGACATTGGTCTGAGGCGCGTCGCACTTGGTGCCTGTCGGGTGACGAGCGGTCGCCTCAGTCGTACGCCGCCAACTTCTGCTCAAGGCGCTGGCGAACCTGTAGCCACTCGTCATCGATGATGCTGAACCGCACGGAGTTGCGCTTGCGTCCATCCGGCATGATCCGTTCATGGCGGACGACACCTTCCTGTTGTGCGCCCAGACGCAGGATCGCCTGACGTGATTTCTGATTGTTTTCATCGGTGGTGAACTGCACGCGCACGCAGTCGAGCACTTCGAAGGCGTGACGCAGCATGAGGTATTTGGCTTCGGTATTGACGAAGGATTTCTGCCAGCGTTCGGCGATCCAGCTGCTGCCGATTTCCAGCTTGCGATTGAGCGGGTCGATCTTCCAGAACCGCGTTGAGCCGATGACTTCGCCGCTGTCCTTCAAGACGATGACAAACGGCATGACCGTGCCGGCGTCGCGGCCTTCCAAGGCTTTTTTCAGGTAGCTGTCGACGGTGCCCGGCGACGGCACGACGGTGACGGTGAGGTTCCACAACTCGCCGTCAGCGGCGGCGTGGAGCAGGGCGTCGGCGTCGGCATACTGAAGCGGGCGCAGAACGATGCGCTGGCCTTGCAGCGTAGTTTGCATGGATTCGGTTCTCGGCGGTGCGGGTGGATGGCCTATTACGCCGCAACGAGCCGATCCGATGCAACCGGCGCGAGTGACGCGGAGTCAGATTTTCTACAGACCATGGGCAGGAGCCTCAGCCAATGAAAAATCTGCGGATCGCCACTTACAACGTCAATGGCTTGCGTGCTCGATTGCCGAACCTGCTGGAGTGGCTAAAGCGCGAGCAGCCCGATATTGCTTGTCTGCAAGAGCTCAAGTCGCTCGACAGTGCGTTTCCCGCCGCTGAACTGGAAGCGGCCGGTTACGGCGCGATCTGGCAAGGGCAGGCGGCGTGGAACGGGGTGGCGATTCTCGCCCGCGATGCGCAACCGCTGGAGAGTCGGCGCGGGCTGCCCGGCGACCCTGATGACAAGCACAGCCGGTACCTGGAAGCGGCGGTGCACGGGGTATTGGTTGGCTGCCTTTATTTGCCCAATGGCAATCCGCAACCGGGACCGAAATTCGATTACAAACTGGCCTGGTTCGAACGACTGATCAGCTACGCGAAAGACCTGCAAGGCAGCGATCATCCGGTGGTGCTGGCCGGTGACTACAATGTTGTACCCACCGACATGGACATCTACAACACCCGTTCCTGGCTCAAGGATGCGTTGCTGCAACCCGAGAGCCGCGCGTGTTATCAGCGGTTGCTGGCTCAGGGCTGGACCGATTCGCTACGCCATCTGTATCCCGAAGATCGTCTCTACACCTTCTGGGATTACTTCCGCCAACACTGGCAAACCAACTCCGGCTTGCGCATTGATCACCTGCTGCTCAACCCGGCGCTCAGTCCGTATTTGCATGAGGCCGGGGTAGACGCCTGGGTACGCAACGAGCCGCATGCCAGCGACCATGCGCCGACGTGGATTCGTATCGGTTCGCGCAAAAGGCGCTAGCGGACGATTGGCGAAATCAATTATCGAAACAGCTGCCCGATCCCGTATACATGGCGTCCATCAACGCAGTGACCTGCGGCCCCATGCATAAGGATCGAGCAATGAGTGAGCCACGCCTGAACGATGTGAAACTGTATCTGCAACGCCTGGGTTTCGCTGCGCCGCCGGCGCCGACCCTGGCGACGCTGCGTGAATTGCAATGGCGTCATACCGGCGCCTTTACCTTCGAAAACCTCTCGACCATTACTGGCGCGCCGGTACTGATTGATTTGCCGTCCATTGAACAGAAGGTCCTGCATCAGGGGCGTGGCGGTTACTGCTACGAACTCAATCACCTGTTTTATGCCCTTTTGCTCGAATTGGGTTTTGATGCTCGTGCGATCAGTGGTCGAGTGGTCATGAATCAGCCTGAAGGCACCTGGACTGCGCGCACCCACCGATTGAGTCTGGTGACCATCGATGATGTGCGTTACATCACCGACGTCGGGTTTGGCGGCATGGTGCCGACCGCACCGCTGTTGCTGGATTCCGAAGCTGAGCAAGTCACCCCTCACGAACCTTATCGCATCGAAAAACAGGCCGATGGCTACATGCTGCGCGCCAAGGTCGCCGGCGAGTGGCGGTCGATGTACCTGTTCGATCTGCAGCGCCAGGAAGACATTGATTACACCATCGGCAACTGGTACGTCTCGACCCACCCGCAATCTCCTTTCGCCACGCGCCTGATGGCTGCGCGTACTGGCGACGGCTGGCGTAAAACCTTGAACAACGGCAGTTTCGCCCTGCATCGCATGGGCGCTGACAGTGAGCGGCGCGAAATATCCGACGTCGATGAACTGATCGACGTGCTGCAACAGGCGTTCGGTCTGTGCGTGCCGGATCAGCCGCATGTACGCCAGTCGCTGGCGCGAATGCTCGTGCCTGTCTGACAATCAGGGTTTTGCATCCGGCTCCAGTACGCGACGGATTTCCCCGACGGCTGCCGACAGCTTTTTCTCGAGACTCTTGAGGTCGGCGGCGGTAATGCCCTGTTTGAACTGCCCGGAAAAGGACGGATCATCCGCCGGCTGTGTGGCACCCTCGAGCAACGCCTGGCGCAGCGTGTTGTTGATCACCGTCTGATAACCGAAACCCTCGTTTTCCGCGACGTTGCGCGCCGCCTCGATGACAGCATCGTCGAGCATGATGGTGATACGGGTTTTGCCCCTGGCGGGCGCCAGTGCGCCGCGTTTGCCCTGGGAGAAGTCATATTCATCTTTCATCGGTCAAGCCTCCTGAAAATATGCGCTACGTTCGCTCGGTGTGGCGACACGGGCAGAAATGATTCGTACGACATTCGCGTCTCGGTAACTGTACGCAACGACCAACAAGCGCCCTTTGCCGTTGAGGCCAATAGTGATCCAGCGCTGTTCGTCATGGTCGTTGTCCTCGATCGTCAGTGCTCGTTCGTCGTGAAAGACCGGTTCGGTCTCGGCGAGGCTGACGCCTTTGTGCTTGAGTCTGTTGGCCGCGTTCTTGCTTTTGTCGTACTGAATGTCCAATGACTTAATTATGCATACTTTATATGTATAAAAAACGACGCGACCGTACCGTCGGTCGCCATGAACAGTTCAGCCTTAGTGGGGGTTGGCGCAGACGCCGGTAGGGATGTGTTGCCGGATTTGTGGGGGATGCAAGCGGCGGGATAGAAGGTTGGGTGGCTACCTATCCATTATGTGACTGACAAGTTGTATACAACTCTATGGACATTTGTCACGAGTATTGAATACAGTGTGCGCATAACAAAAACCAGGGAACCCCCCACCATGAAAACGCCCCATGTTTCACACCAACGGCCCGAGGACGAAAATCTCGGGGTCGGCGCGAATATGGCTTACGGCCTGCAACATGTTCTGACCATGTACGGCGGTATCGTTGCGGTGCCACTGATCATCGGCCAGGCGGCCGGCCTGTCGCCGGCGGACATTGGTTTGCTGATTGCTGCTTCATTGTTTGCGGGGGGGCTGGC
>Ga0247814_10000546_pt1 | contig 28883 bp, 17 predicted proteins | sample UWRJL179409R1_FD_179947 | JGI IMG/M metagenome (GOLD analysis project Ga0247814, IMG submission 179947) | Plant litter microbial communities from Arlington Agricultural Research Station in Wisconsin, United States - UWRJ-L179-409R-1 | ecosystem: Environmental > Terrestrial > Plant litter >... | reverse complement strand
TTGGCAATGAAAAAAAATAAAGTTTCCTGTGAACTTCATGTTTATGAAAGAGGGGGGCATGGATATGGATTGGGATACTCAAAAAACACCGAATCAACATGGACAGAGTCTTGTCGTAAATGGCTTGAAGTTAATGGTTACATAGCTAAAAAAGAAACCGCTAAAGTTGTTGGTGAACCAATTAAATTAGCACCTGATGATAAACCTGCATTTAATAATCCGCCAGTTGGTTTTAGAGATAAGCGAGACAATATAGTACACGGTACAATTACGACCGTTCAATATGACTCCAAAACACTTGGTTCACATCGTGAGATGATGGTTTATACTCCACCGGGCTATTCTCCAGCGAAAAAGTATCCTGTACTTTATCTATTACATGGACTTAATTCAGATAATGGTCAATGGCCATACTGGGTTCGTGCTGATTATGTTATAGATAATCTTTTAGTAGATTGTAAGATAAAGCCTGTAATTATGGTTTTTCCTAATTGTAATACTAACATGACGGTAGAAAATCCCAAACCGGATGAAATGGAAGAGCGAAAAAGCGGATATAAAGGATATGGTGCCTCTTTTGAGAATGATTTGCTTAAAGATGTTATTCCGTATATTGAATCACATTATTCAGTTTATACTGATCGTAAACATCGCGCGCTTGCTGGCTTGTCTATGGGTGGTGGTCAATCTCTGAATATAGGACTCTCTCATATAAACACTTTCGCATATGTTGGAGGGTTTTCTTCGGCTCCAAATACTAATGAATTTGGTGGACTTTCAGATACTAAGCTTTTACCCAATTTAAAGGCGGCTAAAAAAAGACTTAAGGTTTTATGGCTTGGCTGTGGAAGCAAGGACGGACTATTCTCTGTTAGTCAGCGCGTTCATCAGTATCTTAAAAAACAAGAAGTCCCACATATATGGCATGTGGATGATAATGGTCATGATGATGTTGAATGGGCTAATAATCTGTATTATTTTGCTCAGCATATTTTTAAATAATTATACGCAGCTAGTATTCAATTTATAACCATTGAGAATAATTTTGATAAATATTTTCATAAAACAGAATCAAATAAGGAAGAATTATAATTCATAATAAATTTAAAGAAAATCACTTGTTTTTCATTATTTCTCTTGTATTGATATAAAATATATAAATTTGAAATCTAATTTGGTAAATCATAAAAAAATGAAATTTATAGCGCTGCTGATATTTTTTCGACTCTCTTCTTTTACTTTCTATGCTCAAGACTCTCGAAAGGAATATACTTTGTATTCTCCGGATAAAAACCTTGAAATAAAAATAGGGAAAGAGCCTGATGGTAATTATTGGTATAGTTTTTCTGCTAACAGAAAATTATTAATAGACAAATCGCTAATTGGGTTTAATACAGTAGAAAGTGCTAATACTCATTCCGCAGGATTGACAATTACAGCTCAGAAGCGTAAATCGGTTAATTCTGTTTGGAAACCTGTGTGGGGTAAACGGGAAGTAGTTTATGATCATTATAACGAATTGACACTTAAGCTGTCTTCAGCTGGAAAAAAATCAGAAAAAATGGATGTTGTATTTCGAGCTTATAATGACGGAGTGGCATTTCGATATCTTATTCCTCAAGGAAATACTGTTGAACAGAATGTTCTTTCAGAACTTACAACATTTAATTTTTCCGGCGATTTTACAGCTTGGTACTATAATGGTGAAAACCATAATATTGGACCTGAATTATTATCAAACGCCAATGGTAATCGTATGCCGGTAATGACTATTAAAGCTGGAGATAACCTATATATGGCTATTCATGAGGCATGTTTAGATGAAGGAGAACCCCTTGAATTGAGAACCAAAAAAGGGGAACTTTCCTTTACTGTTAGTTCGAAACCAAAGACACTTCATTCTGGTTATCAGTCTGCATGGAGAGTAATTTTTTGTGGAGATACACCAGGTAAAATGGTTGATTCACATTTACTGGAATTGCTAAATCCTGCTCCAGTAATGGATTTTTCCTGGGTAAAGCCCGGGCTGGCTCTTTGGGACTGGAGAATAGATGGTGCAATTTGGAATGATTTTCATTATGAGATGAATTATGCTTCATGGGTTAAAATGATTGATTTTGCTGCTAAACAAGGCTTTCCCCATTTGGTATTGGATGCTAATTGGTATGGTCCGGAATTTTCGAAAGACTCTGATCCTCTAAAAGGAGATAAAGCAAAGGATGTGCAAAATATTATTCAGTACGGAAAGAAAAAAGGCGTTGGAGTATGGCTTTACCTTAATGATGTTGGAGGAAAACGTTTTCCAATAGAAAAAACACTTGAACAATATGGTCATTGGGGTGCTGCAGGTGTAAAATACGGGTTCATGTCAGGAGGGCCTGAAGAAAAAAATATTCGAACAAAAATGCTTACCGAATTATGTGCGAAAAACAAGCTGTTGATTGATTTTCATGACGGGCCAGTTCATCCTTACGGTCAGATGCGTACTTGGCCAAATGCTGTTACACGAGAATATTGCAAAGCACAATTAGATGGTAGAGATATATTCTATCCTAAAACATTTGTAACATCAGCTTTTGTAAATATGATTGCAGGTCCTGTTGATATGAATAATGGAATGTTCGATTTACGTCAGGGTAAAACTACGAGAAAAGATAACAATATGGAAGTTCCTTCCACGGTTGTTTCAGAAGCTGCCAGAACTCTAATTACTTTTTCCGGGGCAACTATTATTCCGGATATTCCCGAGTATTATCAGAAATATCCTCAATTACTTGATTTTTTATCGGCTCAGAAAATGCCTTGGAAGGAAAGTAAAACTTTAGCAGGTGAGATAGGAGAATATATAGTAACGATGAGACAAGCTTCAGATGGAGTTTATCTAGTAGGTGCTGCTACGAACGAAAAGGAACGAACACTACAAATTCCAATGTCTTTTTTACCTGAAGGCATTTTTGTAGCAGAGGTGATAGAAGACGGCGACAATGCTAATTATTTGACAAACAGGGAAACGTACAAGGTGGTGAAGAAAAATGTCACAAGAAAAGATATTTTAAATGTTAGCTTGGCTGCTGGCGGAGGATCCTGTATTAAGCTAGTGTTGAATAAATAAAAAATTAAAACTCTTTCTGTCAAAGAATGGACGGAAAACAATATTGATTAGGGATTGGTAGTAGAATTTAATTCTATTATGAATACTGAATGATGTATTTAAAAAGAAGCCGTTTCAAAATTGAAACGGTTTTTTTGAGTTCCGATTTGTAAACAGATTTACAAGTTTTAGAAAAAATTAACTAAAACCAGTGGAGAACATTTTACTGGTTTTTTTCATGTAAAGCATTAAGATGTTTTCATAATCAAACTTAAATATAGTCTTTTAGTATTTTAATACTTAATAGATTCAAATGGTATTCTTGTCAATACTATTTGGAAATAGTTTATTCAAAAAACTCTTCTGAGAAAAAATATAGAAAGAAATTAAAACTACAATATATTGAGTATAATGATTTTATTGACGTGTTTTTTTACTATAAATTAGTAAAAAGAGCCAAATTGATACCTTATTCGATACATAAGGATGTTAAACAAAATAGATTAAACAGATACTTTTGTAAGCTAGGTCTAGTAAATTAGTTCACCAAGCTGTTTTTATATTGAGAATAGATTACTCATAAAATCATTATTAAACTCACAATATTATATTAAGCTTAGCTTAAAAAAGTAAGTTGTAGATTAAAAGTATGCTGTCTTTGATAAAATTAATTGATTCGATAAAAAATGAGAAAAAATATTAAATTTTTGCTGTTACTATTGATGGTTATGGGAATGACCGTGAGATCCCAAAATGCCAACAGATTTTTCCCTGAGAAAGATTTAATCTCTACAGGGATTTATTATTATCCCGAACATTGGAATGAAAACCAATGGGAACGTGATATTAAGAGGATAGCAGATATGGGATTTGAATTTATACACCTTGCAGAGTTTGCTTGGTATAAAATGGAACCTGTTGAAGGGAAATTTGATTTTGCTTGGTTAGATAAAGTTGTTAGTCTTTGTGCAAAAAACAACTTGAAAATTGTAATGTGCACGCCTTCGGCAACAACGCCTGCATGGATGCGCATTAACTATCCTGAAACTTTTATTATGGATGGTTATTATATTCGTGCCGAAAATGGTACCCGCGGTTTAAATTCTACTGTCAATCTTAAATACCGAATGTTTGTGGGGAAAATTGTTACAGAGCTTGCTAAACGTTATGGACAGAATAAAAATGTGGTAGGGTGGCAAGTGGATAATGAGCCACCGGCAATTGCTGATTACAGTCCGGATTCTCAGAACGCATTCAGAAGATGGTTGAAAAATAAGTATAAAACGATAGAAGGGTTGAATTTTGTTTGGGGAACAGCTTTCTGGAGTCAATGGTTTGCTAATTTTGATGAGGTGGTAATACCCAATACTACTCTTGTAGGCTGGTGGGGTAATAATCCTCACGCATTGCTTGATTTTAAACGATATACTGCAGATTGTCAGGCAGAATGTCTTGATTTTCAGTCGGGAATTTTAAGAGAATACATTTTAGATACTCAATACATAACGACAAATTACACGGCTATATGTACTGGTGCTGATCCAAGAAGAACTAAAAAACTCGATTTTGCATCCTATACGGCTTATCCTAACGGAGGTACTGATAATATTGGCGAACAAGGTTTTAGATTAGGTGATAGCAAGGCAATTCTTTTTGCTGCAGAGTATTATAAATCGGTAGGAGGTATTTCTGGGGTTATGGAAATTCAGCCAGGTCCTGTTAACTGGGGAAGTTATAATCCTTTACTGCTGCCGGGTACTGTACGTATGTGGTTGTACCACACTTTTGCTGCAGGTGGCAAATTAGCATGCTCCTATAGATTTCGCCAAATCAATTATAGTTCTGAGCAATACCATGCCGGTATCATGAAACCAGACGGAGTAACGCCTTCTCCTGGGGGAAATGAATATATGCAATTTATCAAGGAGGTAAAATTACTTCGTAAAGCATACAAACCAAACACAAAACTACCTGAAAAACTCGCTGCAAAATCAACGGCTATACTTTGGAACCTTGAAAATTATTGGGCTATTGACAGACAAAAACTAACTTATCAGTGGGACGCATGGAACTATCCTGTAAAGTTTTTGGAATTGACAAAGTCTTTAGGAGCTCCCACAGAAGTGATTTCGGAACAGACAGACTTTTCTAAATATAAATTTTTGATTGTACCTGCTTATGATTTGGCAGATGCTACTTTGGTTAAAAAATGGAAAAATTATGTAGTCAATGGAGGGCATTTGATTTTAAGTTGCCGTACTGCAACAAGAAATCGTGACGGACACATATGGGAAGGAGAATGGGCTGCACCATTGTCGGATTTTATTGGTGCACACATTGAATCAACGGATATGCTTTCAGCTTATAAAAATGGAGCAGTTTTGATGGATTCGGCTAATTACAAATGGAATAACTGGGGGGACTTACTTGTGCCAGACAAAGGAACAGAAGTACTTGCCACTTATGATAGTGAGTTTTATAAAGGAAAAGCTGCGGTTGTAAAACGTAAAATAGGAAAAGGTTCTGTAACCTACATTGGCGTAGATACTGATGATTCAAAATTGGAAAAAAATATTTTGAGCCAAATTTATAAAACCGCTGGTGCAACAATTGAAAATTATCCAGAAGGAGTTTACACCTATTGGAGAGATGGATTTTATTTTGCTATAAATTATTCTTCAAATGATTATACGATGAATTTATCGACAAGTGCTAAAATTCTTACTGGAGAGAAAACACTTAAACCTGCAGGAGTATTGGTTTGGAGTGAATAAGGACTATTTAACTATAATAAACATTAAATATTTATACATGATCAAAAAAAGCAAATTATTAGTTTTTGTTACTGGATTTCTTATAAGCTTAAATACTTTTGCTCAATTACCTACAGCTCCGGAATTGGCTAAACGCATGCGTGTAGGACTGAATTTAGGAAATACACTTGAAGCAATTTGTGATGAAAATGCTTGGGGAGCAGGTAAAACATCACAGGAATTAATTGATTCAATTAAGGCAGCCGGATTTAATACCGTAAGAATACCCACGGCATGGTTTTGCCATTCGGATACCGTTTCAAGTACAATTGATCCACAATGGATAGCCCGTGTAAAAGAAGTAGTTGATTATTGTGTGAAAGATGACCTTTATGTAATTCTTAATATGCATTGGGATAAAGGCTGGCTGGAAAACCGAATTAATTTAAAAAATCAGCTGGAGGTAAACAAAAGACAAAAAAAGTATTGGACACAAATAGCAAAACATTTCAAAAATTATGATGAACATTTGCTCTTTGCCGGAGCCAATGAACCTAATGCCAAAGATGCTAAACAGTTATCTATTTTATTGTCTTATTATCAAACTTTTGTCGATGCTGTTCGTGCAACAGGTGGAAATAATACTACCAGAACATTGATAATTCAAGGACCGGAAACAAATTTTGAGAAGACACTTGAGTTAATGAATACAATGCCTCGGGATAAAACTAAAAATCGTTTAATGGTGGAAGTGCACTATTATTCCCCTTTTCAGTTTTGTCTAATGGAAAAAGATGCTGACTGGGGCAAAATATTTTATTATTGGGGTAAAGAGAATCACTCCAAAATGGATGTAGAACGTAATGCTACTTTTGGAGAAGAAGAGATGATAGACCAACTTTTTAGCGATATGAAAATAAAGTTTGTTGACAAAGGAATTCCAGTTATAGTAGGAGAGTTTGGCGCATATAAACGTAAACTAAGCTATCCTTCAGATCAGGCGTTACATCATACTTCTGTAGAATATTTTAATAAATATGTTGTAAAATCAGCTCTTGAAAATGGATTGATTCCGTATTATTGGGATATTCCAAATAATTTATTTAACCGTAAGACGGCTGAAGTGTTAGATAGGGCTGTTCTTAAAGCGATGATGAGTGGAGCTAAGGAGGCAAAGAATAACATCAGTTATTAAATTGGTTAATTGTAAAAAAAAAAAGAAGTGAACATGCAATCTTTGCTATGTTTTTGATAAACATGATACACCATTTTAAAAGCACATTAAACATTAAGAATATCAATTTATTCGGCTTAATAACAGTATTGCTAATTAATTTTTCAAATGCTCAAGAACATAAAGAATATTATCCTAATGGGAATATAAAGGAAATAGGAAAATTAGAGAATGGAAATAAAGCAGGAGAATGGAAATTGTATTATGAGAATGGGAAATTAAGTAGAGTTGAACAATACTCTAATGGTAGTGGTACTGGTGAATGGAAATACTATCATGAAAACGGAAAATTGAGTGATATTGGAGCATATAAGGTTGGAGATCGAACAGGGCTTTGGAAATCCTATCATGAAAATGGACAATTAAAACAAATTGGAAAATATAGCAATGGAAAGCATATAAGTGAATGGAAATGGTATCACAAAAACGGTCAATTACAACAAATTGGAGAATTTAAGGATGGAAATCAAACAGGTTTATGGAAAACGTATCATGAAAATGGACAACTAGAACAAATTGGAAAATATATTGATAATGAGGTAAATGGAGAATGGAAAACATTTTATGATAATGGGAAATTACAAAAATCAGGAAGATATAGTAGAGGTAAAGCATTAGATGAATGGAAATTCTATCACAAAAACGGAAAACTAAGCGGAATTGGGAAATATGTTGATAATGAAGTAAATGGAGAATGGAAAACGTATCATGAAAATGGTTCTGTTTATCAAATAAGAATTTGGGAAAATGGAAAATTCATGAATATAATTTCATGTTTTGATAATAAAGGGAATCCACTTGATAAAGGGACTTTACTGAATGGAAATGGTACTGCAAAACAGTATCATGAAAATAGCCAATTAAGTGAAATTGGAGAATATAGCAATGGAAATGCAAATGGTGAATGGAAAATCTATCATGCCAATGGTTCTGTTTATCAAATAAGAGTTTGGGAAAACGGAAAATTCATGAATATAGTTTCATGTTTTGATAATAAAGGGAACCCACTTGACAAAGGGACTTTACTGAATGGAAATGGTACAGTGAATTATTATCATGAAAATGGGAGTTTAACAGAAACAAAAAAATATAAAGACGGTCTGGTTCAAGAATAATACTTGCCAATAACTAATAATTTAAGATAATTAAAAACCTGTTTAAATTTATTTGAAAAGAAGTTTGAAAATAAATTTCTTAAAAATTCATCAAAGTGATCTCCTTTTGTGTTTTTGGAAATTAATTTTGATGAATTTTAAACAGGATTGAAACGATAATAAAAACAATTTTTAACTATTAACAAACAAATACCAAACAACATGAATTCATTACAGTTATATGACTATCTGGTTTTCTTATTTTATTTTTTCCTGGTTGCAGGATATGGATTTTATATCCATAGGAAAAAGAAAAAAGCGAGTATTTCTGCTTCTCACGATTATTTTTTAGCCGAAGGTTCTCTAACATGGTGGGCAATTGGAACCTCATTAATTGCTTCTAATATTTCCTCGGAACAATTTATTGCCATGTCTGGAAACGGTTTTAAAATGGGATTAGCCATTGCAACCTACGAATGGATGGCTGCGTTGACTTTAATTATTGTGGCAGTCTTTTTTATCCCTGTTTATTTGAAAAACAAGATTTATACTATGCCACAATTTTTAAGTGAACGGTATAATGAAAATGTAGCTATGATTATGGCTGTATTTTGGTTGTTACTTTACGTAATAGTCAATTTAACTTCGATTCTTTATTTAGGAGCATTAGCAATCAATGGAATTTCGGGAATCAATGTAGATTTATGTATGTATGCTTTGGCTATTTTTGCCATTATTATTGCTTTGGGCGGAATGAAAGTGATTGGATACACCGATGTAATTCAAGTGGTATTCTTAATTTTTGGAGGTTTAGTAACTACTTATTTAGCTTTAGATAAGGTTGCTGACTTAAATGGACAACATGGAGTTGTAGATGGGTTGAACTATATGATGAATCAATCCGGAGATCATTTTCATATGATTTTCAAAAAAGACAATGCTAATTTTCCTAGTTTACCTGGTCTAACGGTGCTGTTAGGAGGAATGTGGATTGTAAACTTAAATTATTGGGGTTGTAATCAATACATTACTCAAAGAGCTTTAGGAGCTGATTTAAAAACAGCACGAAGCGGAATATTATTTGCTGCTTTCTTAAAATTGTTGATGCCTGTAATTGTAGTTCTACCAGGTATTGCTGCTTTTGTAATTCACATGAAAGGTGGTTTGCAAACTGAAATGTTGGGAGCTGATGGTGTTTTAAACCCTGACAGAGCTTATCCGGTATTGTTGAATTTATTACCAACAGGATTGAAAGGTTTATCATTTGCAGCCTTGACAGCAGCTGTAGTGGCTTCATTAGCTGGAAAAGTAAATAGTATTTCTACCATTTTTACGCTTGATGTTTTTAAGAAAAAAATTCAACCAAATGCTACCGAAAAGAAAATGGTTCAGGTGGGTAAAATGACGGTTTTAATTTCGATGCTTGTTGCTGTGATAATCGCTCCATTCTTAGGAATCGACAAAAAGGGAGGTTTTGAATTCATTCAGGAATATACTGGTTTTGTGAGTCCTGGAATTTTTGCCATGTTTATTTTAGGTTTCTTTTGGAAAAAAACAAGTTCTAATGCGGCTATGTTTGCAACCATTGGAGGGTTTATTCTATCGGTTATATTTAAGTTCTTACCACAATTTATGAATTTAGAATTCTTGTATAGCACAGGATTTGCAACATTGGTAGAACAAGAAGATAAAACCATGCTATATGAAATTCCGTTTCTGGACAGGATGGGATTTGTTTTTGTGATTTGTGTTTTATTGATGATTGTAATTAGTTTATATGATGCTAAAAAACAAGTCAAAGTAAAAGTAAAAGGTCTGGAAGTAGACACTACTATGTTTAAAGTTAATAATGGATTTTTAGCCGGCAGTCTTATTATAATAGGAGTGCTAGTGGCTTTATATTCTGTACTTTGGTAGGATTATAGAAAAAATATTTTTAGTTAATTATAAGTATAATGTTTATGTAGAATTAATATTTAGATTAATAATTTAGACGCTCAAATAAAAAAGCAGTAGTAATTCCCGTTTACTACTGCTTTTTTATTTGAAGAACTCTCTTCTATTATATACTTCTATTACAGTTCTTAATTAAAACTTAATAATTAATCTATTTTTTGTTAAGATAATACATTAGGATACCTTTTAGGATACATACTGCCCCAGTTACATTTCTTTGAATTGATAATTTAGTATAGTTAATTTTTAAATGATTATAGATAAAAAAATATTTATTTATGATTTTACAAATAAAAATATTTGAATATCATATTGTTAAGGTCTTTTGTGTATCTACAGAGTATTTCGTTTATGGTAAGAGAGTAAGTGTATTTACAAAATAGATTTTTTGAAAACTCATCAATTAACCAATAAAAACTAAATAATTTGCCTATGGAATAAAGAAGAGAAATAAATTAAATACACAATCTTAGTGCTATGTTAAGATGAGTTAAACTAAAAAACCAACTATTATTAATTAATTATATAATTATGAAAAACCAACTCAAAAAAAGAAACTGTAGTAATCAGGTTTTAAAATTTGAATTAAAGACGAGGTTAAATACGTTATTCTTTTTTATAGCTTTTTTTACTTTACAAGCCAAAACCGCATATTCATTAACCACAGAAAAAAAATCTAGTTTTATAAATAAATTACAACAACAAAGAATAGTAAAAGGAATTGTATTAGATTCTAATGGTCAACCATTGCCTAGTGCTAGTATTCTGGAAAAAGGAACAACAAATGCTATTCAAACTGATTTAGATGGTAAATTTTCAATAAATGTTTCGAATAATGCTACGTTGGTAATTTCCTATATTGGATTTATTTCGCAAGAAATTGCCGTTAATGGACAAGCTAATTTCAATATAACATTAAAAGAGAATGTGTCTTCATTAGAAGAAGTTGTAGTTGTAGGTTATGGAACTCAAAAAAAGGAACTTGTTACCGGAGCAATTACTCAGGTAAAAGGGGAAGATCTAAACAAGAGAAATGCCATTAATGCCATTCAAGCATTGCAGGGACAAGCCGCAGGTATAAATATTACTTCTACTTCAGGACAACCTGGTGAAGGATTTAATGTCATTATAAGGGGGATTGGATCTACAAAAAATAATGCTCCAGCTTATGTTGTAGATGGTATTATTACAAACGATATTTCTTATTTGAATAATGCTGATATTGAGACTTTATCTGTTCTAAAAGATGCTGCATCCGCAGCAATTTATGGATCCCAAGCTTCTAACGGTGTTGTTTTAATTACTACAAAAAAAGGAAAAAGAGGAGCAGCATCTCGCATTACATTTGACCAGTATTATGGGATTCAATCTGTAGCTAGAAAAATAGATTTATTAGATGCTACTGAATATGCCACTATATTGAACGAAACTGCAATAAATTCTGGGAAAACTCCCTATTTTACTAGTGCTCAAATTGCTACTTTAGGAAAAGGAACTAATTGGATGGATAAGATGTTTGTTGATAATGCAATGACACAAAATTATTCTTTTGGAGCTTCAGGTGGTTCAGAAGGGTCTGTGTACTCAACATCTTTATCTTATTTAGGGCAAGAGGGAGTTGTGGGAGGTAAGGATTTATCAAATTATGAACGTTTCAATTTTAGATTCAATTCTGAACATAAATTGTATAAAGATGTCCTAACTATTGGTGAAAACCTAAGTTTTGCCTATATTAATAGAAACGGCATTGGTGTAGGTAATCAATACAATAACTCATTAAGAAGCGCTTTTTCTGTTAGTCCATTATTGCCTATGTATGATGCCAATGGTAATTTTTTTAATACTAGAAATAGTTCTGAACCTTGGCTCTCTGGTTCAGCAAACCCGTATGCAGAAATGCTGTATGGTAATCAAAACGAAAGTAATAATCAAAAATTATTGGGTAATGTGTATTTGCAAATTGAACCCATAAAGGGATTAACGTTTAAAACAACGTTAGGTTTAGATTATTATGCTGGAGAAGGACACTCCTATAGACCAATATATGATTTATCTATTTATTCACATAATTTGATTAATAATGGAGTTTCTCAAAATATGAATAAAGGCAAAACTATTACATGGGATAATTTATTAACCTATAAATTTAATGTAGCAGAAAATCATCATTTTGAAACCATGGTTGGAACATCTTCAATACGTTTTGATGGAACTTCAATAAGTGCAAGCAATGTTGATTTAGTTTTTGACGACTTGAAACATGCTTGGTTGGATAGCGCCACTAATAGTGATGGTACTTTGATTGGAGGACCAAATGGGAGTAAATTTGAAAATTTTAGAATGTCTTATTTTGGTAGATTAAATTATAATTATAAAGACAAATATTTAATAAATACTACATTTAGAGCCGACGGATCTTCTAATTTTAGTCCAGAAAACCGATGGGGTTATTTTCCATCTGTGTCTGTAGGTTGGGTAGCAACTAATGAAGATTTTCTAAAAGATTCTCAAACTCTTAACTATTTTAAATTGAGAGCAAGTTGGGGTCAAGTAGGAAACCAAAATACTGATGCTTTTCAATACTTAGCATCCATTAGAACAGCAACAACAAATTATGTTTTTGGTAATAAAGAAGGAGTGTTGACCCCAGGAGGTTATCCCGACAGATTATCAAACCCAGGTTTAAAATGGGAAACATCAGAACAGACAAACATAGGATTTGATTCCAGATTGTTAAATAATTCGCTAAGTGTTACTTTCGATTGGTATAAAAAGAATAATAAAAACTGGCTTATTATACCTCCTGTTTCTGGAACAGCAGGAGCTGATCCGGCTTTTGTTAATGGTGGGAATGTAACTAATACTGGTGTGGAATTAGCTTTACAATATAATAATAAAATTGGTGATTTTAATTATAGTGTTGGGGCAAATGGAGCATATAATAAGAATAGAGTTGGTAAAATCCCTACAGCGGATGGACTTATTCACGGACAAACGAATCAATTGTATGCCAATGCTCCAGAATTTTATAGAGCTCAAGATGGATTTCCTCTAGGTTATTTTTGGGGTTATAAAACAGCAGGGGTTTTTCAAAATCAACAACAAATAGATGATTATAAAATTCAGCCAAATGCAGTGCCTGGAGATGTAATATATCAGGACTTAAATGGGGATGGTAAAATTGGTGCAGATGAAGACAAAACCATGATTGGAGATCCTAATCCAGATTATACTTTTGGATTCTCAATTTCTGGAAATTATAAAGCATTTGATTTCTCTATTTCTGCAAATGGTGTGGCTGGAAACCAGATTGTACAATCTTATAGAGGCGGGCCAGGAGGCTTTGGAAACTATACATCTGCAATATTAGAGCGTTGGCATGGTGAAGGAACTTCAAATAGAATACCTCGATTAACTGATGATGGTAAAAACTATGCACAGTTTTCAGATCTTTATATTCAAAATGGTGATTATTTAAGGTTAAACAATGTTACAATAGGATTTGATTTAGCAAAACTAAATTCGAATAAAACATTTTTTGCCAGCGAATTTCGACTGTATTTTTCTGTATTAAACTTGCACACCTTTACTAAATACGATGGTATGGATCCTGAAATAGGATTTGGTACGGAAAACTTCTCATCAGGAGTTGATGTAGGATATTATCCTAGACCAAGAACATTCATGATGGGATTAAATGTTAAACTTTAAATAGAAACAGAAAATGAAAAATATACATTTATACATATTGTTTTTAGGTTTTTTAGGCTTAAATTCTTGTAGTTTAGAGACACAGTCTTATTCTCAATTAAACGTTGATAGTTATTATTCTACTAAAAGTCATGCATTTTCTGCACTAGTAGGTTGTTATGACGGGATGCAAGTTATAGGAGGTATAGGATTTCCTTTGATGAGTGAAATTTTCTCTGATAACTGTTTTGGTGGAACAGGAGCGGCTGATGGTTATGGTTTTCAGGCTATTGATGAATTTGATAAGAATCGTTCCCCTTCTGATATTGATCTTTATAATGACAATTGGAAAACGTATTATAAAGCACTGTATCGTTGCAATGTGTTTTTAGCTAAGATGGATCAGATTGATTGGGAAGGTGATGATGTTTTAAGAAAAACTTACGAATCAGAAGTCCGATTTATAAGAGCTCATTTGTATTTTGAAATGGTTCGTATATGGGGAAATATTCCTTTATTAACTGTGCCTTCATCGGAGAATATTCCGCAAGCTAATCCAGATGATGTGTATACAGTAATAGCAAATGATTTAAAATTTGCCGCAGAAAATTTACCATCAGCACCCTATACTTCTGTTCCAAACGGGCGAGTTACTAAATGGGCTGCCAAATCATTATTAGCTCGTGTTTATCTGTATTATACCGGTTACTATGGAAAAACAGATTTGGTAGGCATAGTTACAAAAGCTAATGCATTACAACACTTAGAGGATGTTATTGCATCAAGTGGACATGGTTTAGTCGATGATTTTTCAACTCTTTGGCCAGCTGCTTCTCTTTCGAACTATGCAGGTGAAGATAATAAAGAAATTATATTCTCAGTTAAATTTACTTACACAAGTGATTACAGCGGAAATAGCGATGGAAATTCTTGGATGGTTATGTTTGGGATGAGAGAGTTTTCACATTTTCCCTATGGAAATGGATGGGGTGTGACGGTTAACTCGAAATTATGGAATAGTTATTCTGCGAATGATACCAGACAAGTAGCCACAATGATTGGAATAGACGAAGAGTCAATCCCTTTTGATAAAATAAATAGTCAACGTGAATATACTGGGTATTACAACAAAAAGTATTCACCTATGCTAGCTTATGATAAAGATGGTAATATTGTTGATGCTCCCACTGCTCTTGGGGGGAATGGTTTTCAAATAGGACAATTTCAAGATTATTTTGTTATAAGATATGCTGATGTATTATTAATGGCAGCCGAACTAGGAAGTCCAAATGCACAAAGTTATTTTGATCTAGTAAGACAACGTGCTTACAAAGCCAATTTTGTGTCAATTCCAGTAAACCAAGTAAATATCATGAAAGAAAGAAACTTAGAGTTTGCATTGGAAGGTATTAGATATTGGGATTTATTACGTCAAGGTATCAATACAGCTGCCTCTCAAATTGCCGAAACTACAACTCTATTAAATGGAGGTGTTGCAGCCACAAAAACAATAACCGCTGCTAAAATAGAGGAAACTAAAGGGTTATCACAGATACCAAATACACAGATTACATTGTCTGGAGGTCTTTTAAAGCAAAATGCGGGATGGTAATTTTAACTAAACTAAAAATTTTTAAGATGAAAAAAAATAAAATAGTAATTATATCATTTTTGATGCTTGGAATTACATTTCTATCAGCGTCATGCGAGCCAGATAGTCATTCATTAGAAAAGGTATTAGACGAATCTGAGTTAGATTTTAAAGTTTCTCAAAATCCAACTTATGACAACCAAATTTATTTAAAAAGTAACACAGCAAATGCTCTTCCATATTGGAATTTTGGAATTGGAATATCCAATAAAATAGCTGACACTATTATAATTCCTTTTGCAGGGAATTATAAAATAGAGTATTCCGCTTTTTCACAAGGAGGCTATACAACATCATCAGCAAATGTTACAATAAGTGAAAATGATCCTGTATTTTTTGCTGATCCAAAGTGGGATTTATTGACCAATCAAGCAGAGGGTAAGACATGGAGGGTTGTAGGTGTATATCTTGGTCCACAAAGCGATTTTAATGGTGTATGGTGGCAACCTGATATTAAAGGAGAGAGTTATTATCATGATACCGTTACTTTTAATTTAAATCAAGGATTTAATTATGTAGTAGATAATAAAAATGGTACTATTGAAAATGGTAGTTTTTCGCTAAAGCTAAATATTGATTATAATCCAGCTGATAATGTTGGTGCTTTTGATTATTTAACAATAATAGGCAAGGGGTTGCCCGTAAAAGATTATGGAGGGGATGGTATAGGGACTACATATAGAATTGCAAAGTTGACTGAAAATCAAATGATACTTAGTCAAGGAGCTGAATTTGTTCCTGCTAAAAATACCGAAGACTGGTCTTGGTTTACAGTTTATGAAAGAGTTAATTCAAATTAAACCAATAAAAAATAGCTACTAGCTAATTAGGCTAAATAAAAATGTAGTTTAATATTAAAAGGAGAAGTTTTACTATAAAATAAAGTAAAACTTCTCCTAAACTATAAATACAAAAAAATCAGTAGAATGATTATTACTTTTAAATTATAAGCCTTAATTGAAGATTATTAGTTAAAAGCTCTACAAGATGAAACATAAAATCTAATTTAAAATCAATGGTTAAACGTAAAATTTAGCCATTTCAAAAATAAGCTGCTAATGATACCCATATTAAAAAATAACTTTTCTAGTCTTTATTGTTTCCTGCTTTTCAGTCTTATTATTTTTAGTAATACTGTTTCAGCTCAACTCCAAAACAATGATCTTTTAAATGAACCTCCCGATATAAGTAAAGACTTTGAAAATTATAGGAATACTTATTTTCTAGCTGATGAATTAACTTCCTTTAACCCGGAAACAGGAAAAGGAAGCATTAAATATTTACGACATAATTTTCGAACTAGGCAGGCTTTTAATAATATGCTTACCAAATTGGTTCCTGCTCCTGCAAATGAATTTCCTACTACTGAATATGCTGAATCTCCAGAGCTGCCCTTTTCTGTAGAGTTTATTTCTGATAGAACTATAAGAATAAAAATGACTTCCGGATCAAGATTTAGAGAAGAAGTACCTTCATTGATGCTCGTAAATGGAACTGTTCCTGATAATAAAAAACTCTGGAAATATACTAAAACAACTCAAGGATATACATATACCAGTAATAAGGGATCTATTGTTATTACCGAAAAACCATGGCATGTTTACATCTATGATGCCAAAGGAAAATTGTTGACTAGTACTTTGCATCTCGATGATCTTAGTAATACATACACGCCAGTAACACCGTTCTCGTTTGTTAGAAAAGCGGAGGACTATTCCCGAAGCATGGATGCTGTGTTTTCTATGTCGCCTGAAGAAAAAATATTTGGCTGTGGTGAATCGTTTACACAGTTCAATAAAAGAGGTCAAAAAGTGATTTTATGGACCGATGATGCCAATGGTGTACAGAATGAGACAATGTACAAACCCATACCATTTTATATGAGTAGCCGAGGTTATGGCGTGTTCATGCATCATTCAACCCCAATTACTGTTGACTTTGGAAAATATTTTAATGCTGCCAATTCAATGATGATTGGAGATGATGAAGCTGACCTGTTCGTTTTCATCGGTGAACCAAAAGATATTCTGGACGAATATACCAATTTAACTGGTAAAGCTCAAATGCCTCCATTATGGTCGTTTGGCTTCTGGATGAGCCGTATTACGTATTTTTCTGAAAAAGAAGGACGTACTATTGCAAAAAAATTACGCCAATATAAAATACCTAGTGATGTTATTCATTTTGATACGGGTTGGTTTGAAGTAGACTGGAGAAACAATTATGAATTCTCAAAAAATAGATTCAATGACCCAGCAAAAATGATTGCCGATTTGAAACAAGATGGTTTCAATGTGTGTTTGTGGCAATTGCCTTATTTTACGCCAAAGAATACACTGTTCAATGAAGTTGTAGATAAAGGCCTAGCTGTAAGGGATAAAAAGGGTAATATTCCCTATGAGGATGCTACATTAGATTTTACTAATCCTGAGACTGTTAAATGGTACCAGAATAGGATAGGGTCGTTGCTAAAAATGGGAGTTGGTGCCATAAAAGTTGACTTTGGTGAAGCAGGACCAGCAACAGGTATTTACAGCAATGGTAGAACAGGGTTTTATGAACATAATTTGTATCCTTTAAGATACAATAAAGCTGTAGCTGATATAACAAAAGAAGCTACTGGAAACTCTATTATTTGGGCACGCAGCGCATGGGCTGGTAGCCAACGTTATCCATTGCATTGGGGAGGTGATGCAGCAACAACAAATACTGCTATGTCTGCTACATTAAGAGGTGGATTGTCGTTAGGATTATCTGGCTTTTCATTTTGGAGTCATGATCTTGGAGGATTTGTTACTAAATCGCCCGAAGACCTTTACAGAAGATGGACACCGTTCGGAATGTTAACTTCTCATGTAAGAAGCCATGGCGAACCACCAACAGAACCTTGGGAATATAGTGATGAGTTTTTGAAAGGTTTTAGAGAAGCTGACAACATGCGTTACAGATTAATGCCCTATATCTACTCACAGGCTAAGGATGCTTCAGATAGAGGCTTACCTATGTTAAGAGCACTTTTTGTAGAATATCCCAACGATCCTGGTGCTTGGCTAGTGGATGACCAATACCTTTTTGGTTCTGATATATTGGTAGCGCCATTGTTTGAAAATGTTAAAGAAAGAAATGTTTATTTACCAAGTGGTAAATGGATTGATTATCAAACAAGAAAGGTTTATGAGAATGGATGGAACTCTATCAAGTCGGGGGATATCTCGATTATTATCCTTGTTAGGGACGGTGCTGCGATACCGCACACTAAACTGGTACAATCAACAAAGGATATGGATTGGGAACACATAGAATTAAAAGTATATGCTGCCGATGCTACTGAGGTTAAGGGAAAAATATACCTGCCCAATGGAGATGCTGTACATACCATTTCTCTTTTAAAAAGAGATGGTAATTTTACAATAGATAACAATCCTGTAAAGGAAAGAACTACGTTTACAATAGAAAACGTAAAATGATGGTAAATTAATATATTTTGGTTGTTTTAATTCTACGTATGACTGTCCGAAAAGTAATTTTTGGACAGTTTTTTTATAGATGATATAATTATCTGTTTTTATGTATTGAAAATACTTACAAAGTAATAAATAAATATTATTCTATTATCAAAAACTACTTTTCTATTAGATTTAGATGATTTAGTCGAATCATTTATTAAGACTCATAGGCAGTAAATTAATATATTATAAGATGCTGAAAACTTGGGATTATCATTATTTTATATAACAAAGATTAAAAAGGCAATATTGAAACTGTTTAGCCAACAACTTATTGATTTGATATTTTGTTTGGATGTTATTAGCCTTTTTTTAATATTTTGTTGATGGTGCTAAAGTTGAAGTCAAAATATACAAATACAGATTCGGTTGAAAAAAGTAGGTAAGCTAATTGAGGAATTATAATTCTAATCTTTTCATACCAAATGCTGTAAATCAGGATCATTTTTAATGCGTTCCAATTCATTTTCAATGATAAAGACAATATCTTGTTTTACTTGCCTGTAATTAGCTTCTATTTCCGTTTTCATTTTATCTTCATTATTTTCATTAATAAAAGATAAAATTTTCGGGATCTTTTTATAGGCCTTGGTTTCTGCAGCTACTTTTTCATTGTCCACTACGATTTCAGAATGGAAAATTTTCTGTTCGATACGTTCGTCAAAGTTATCGGAAACAGCCCCTACAAACATTCCTTGTGTAAGTGTAGAAATTTTTGAAGCAGGTATTAAACTGTCCAGTTGCGTGGATATAGAGGTTGATTTATCATTTCGATTGATGGTCATACTTTGTCGTTTCTGAAGTACCTTACCAAAACGTTCTGATAAGCTTTTAGCGGTTTCTCCAACAACCTGTCCACTAAAGATATTACCCACTGTATTTTGAATAACCTTACTTTCCTTATCACCGTAATCACGGGTTAATTGTGAATAATCCTGAAAGCCTAAACAAACAGCTACTTTATTGCTTCTGGCAGTAGCTATAAGGTTGTCTAATCCTCTAAAATAGATGGTTGGCAGCTCATCAATTATCACTGAACTTTTTAATTGTCCTTTCTTATTAATCAGTTTTATAATTCTGGAATTGTATAAGCCTAATGCGGCGGAATAGATATTTTGCCTGTCTGAATTATTTCCAACGCAAAGTATTTTAGGTTCATTGGGATTATTAATGTCCAATGAAAAATCATCTCCTGTCATTACCCAATACAGTTGAGGTGAAATCATTCTTGACAAAGGAATTTTAGCCGAAGCTATTTGTCCTTGCAACTGATCCTGTGCGCCACCTTGCCAGGCATCCATAAAAGGCGATAGGTAGTTTTCGAGATCAGGATAAGAAGTAAGGATAGTAAATACATCTACATATTTTTTATTGAGTAACTCAATAGCATGAGGAAATGTACAGTATTTTCCGTTATCATAAATTTTTAAAAACCAGATGATGGCGGCTAGCAGAATTATCGGTGATTCCACAAAGAAGTCTCCTTGCTTTTGTATCCAACTCCGGTTAAGATTTAGCATAATTGTATAGGCTGATTCATAAGCATCGGAGATATCAGTCATGAAATTTGGATTGATGGGATTACAGCGATGACTTTTTCTGGGATCATCAAAATTGATAATGTAGAACTTTGGTTTTACCTCATATTTATCGGTATGCTTTAGTAAATGATTGTAGGCTATAGTCGAAAGATCATCAAATTTGAAATCATAGATGTACATCGAAAATCCTTTTTCAATATGCTGTCTGATGTAATTATTTATAATGGCATAACTTTTTCCTGAGCCAGGTGTACCTAATACAATAGAAGCTCTGAAAGGATTTACAACATTAATCCAACCTGCATTCCATTTGCCTTTATAATAAAAATTTGTAGGAATATTGATAGAATATTCATTTTGCATCAATTTAGTTTCTTGCATGAAACTTTCGTTCTCGTTATTAAAAACATCGTCCATCAGATTGTTTTTAAGTAAACGGCTAATCCATACACCAGCCATCATTAAAGCAATGTAACCTATCGAGCTTGTTAGAATGTACAAGGAAGTTGCTATGCTTGGAGATAACTGTAGTAAAAATGTATTTAGAAAGAAAAGTATAAAACCGATAACGAGAGCGGTGTAGATTTTGGTCCAGGTTATCTTTTCATTTTTTACTCCCTTTGTTCCCAAACAACTTAAAGCCAGTAAAACCAATGCAAAAAGTTTGGTATATAATGTATGGGAGAATAAGTTGGCTGTCCTTTGGAAATTACCCAATATTTTATTGATGATTGCTAATGTCCAGCCTCGTTCTAGAAAAAAGCTGTAACAAAACCAGTAAAAGTGCATCAATACCAACAAGATGCTTACTGCACGCATAAAAGCCATGATTTTGGCTAATCCTCTTAAATCGTCTTCTCCTTGCATGTTTAGATAATTATATGTTACAAGTGAATTTAGGAGTTAAGTAAAATTTTTAAAACAAATAATCTTCGGATGGCTTTTATTGGCATTATTTGTCCGTGTATAACTTAAATTGGAATTCTATTTCTTATTACCATTTTTTCTGTATTTTTTCTTCATTTGATTAGCAAATTGCTGTTCTTCATAATCTTCTCCCTGTGTCGTAGGTAATAAGCCACCAAAGCTTTCTATAAAATCCGAATCAGGATTAGTTTGAGTTGACTGATTTTTATCAAGAAAATCAAAAAGCGAATGTGGTTTTTCAGTTTCTGGTTTTATATGGTTTGTGCTTTCGGGAGATGTAATCTTCATATTGTCATGTGTTTTATCTTGCGGTTTTTGGGTGTTTTTTTCGTCCCAACAATCTTTAAAAATGTTCGCAGAAAGGTTTTTTCCTAGTTGTGAACCGTTCCAAACGCTACGAGATTCATGGTCAATAAATGTGATTCCGTAAATTCGTCCCTGATCATTCTTACGAACAACTGTATTAATGCCTTGCTCCAACAATTGTTTCTTAAATTCGATTTCGTTAGGAGTTGTATGGATTGCAACTTCGATAGTCTTTTTTAGAATGTCTTTTGCGGGTTCTGTTTTCATTTTCTCTTTTGATTGCTCGAAATGTTTTTGTAAAGTATCCAGTCCTGCCTGTTTACCAAAAAGAGATGCTTTGAATGGATTACTTGCTTTTTCTCCCAGTTCATTTAGTGCAAAATAGACCAATCCTTGTTTGGTTTGTCCTTGTAATTCGCCTTTTACTTCCTCTGCGGTAATATTAAAAAGAGAAAGGAGTGCATTATAAGCCCCTAAACCTTGATAGTAATAATACTTTGGTAAATGCCGAATGACTGAAGCTATCTGGCTCTTTACATTCGTTGTTTTGTAATCAATCGGTCTGAAAAATTCTTCTTTTGGATTACGGGATTTTTCTGTTGCAGGTATTAGTTTGTATTCTTGTTCCAATGTACGACAGGCATCCATGGAACGTAATTTTTCATAGTTGTCAGGTAGTTTTTTGCCGTTGCGATCTACACAGGTCGATACAATATGAATATGAGTTCTTTCAATATCGGTATGTTTAAAAACCACATAAGGCTGGTCTCCATAACCCATACGTTCCATATAATCTTTTGCTATTTGCTTGAAATCTCCATCACTTACTTTGTCTCTCGGATCAGGGTTGAGAGAAATATGTAGTACCGGTTTTTCTGTTCGCTTATTTGCAATCAGATATGGTTCAAATGATTGGTACAATTGAGCAACTGTATGCTTTCCATCAACAGTTTCTCTTATTCTATGAGTGGCCAATATTTCACCATTTTCATGATCAACTTTGAGTTGATTATAAGAAAGTGCTCCGATAATATTTGCTCCACGACCAATTTTTGCTATCATCTTTATTCATTTTTAATCAAATGTTTTGCTTCAAATTCTTCGGTCAATTGTATAATTTGTTGACATAATTTTGCCAATTCAGCTGTTTGTTTTTCTAATTTAAACAGATAAGCTGCTGCTTTCTTTTCGGAAAAATTACGGTATAATATCTTTACAATCTGATTGTAATTAACACCAACGGTACGAAACTGACCATACAAAGTGGTTAATCGCATGTAATAATCCATAGCAGCCATATCTATTTTTACGGTTTTTATTTGTTTTTCAAACAGGACTGAAGTAATAAAATGAGCTTTATTATCTGCTCCAGAAGCTTCATAAAGGGCAAGAAATTTGGCGTTTTCTTCGTCTGTTAAACGAAAAACATAACGATGAATGCTCGGATTCTTTTTAGGATTCCTGCCGCCTTTGCGCTGTTTGTTGTTCTGTTGTTCATTCATAACTAATCCATTTGTAAATTTCACAAAACACCGACTTCGGAGGGTGTTTTTAGCCCCTGGAAGGGCAAGTTGTTTTGAGGCACGGAATTCATTTCGAGTGCCTCAAAACACAACTTGCTCTGTTCTGGCGAACAGATAATCCGCCCTTCGGGACGGATTTAATAAAGCAGGGAAAAACGGCTTAACGCCGTTTTGATTGTTGTCCAAATATTGATTAAATCTTTCCATTGATTGATCTGATTACTGTTTTTACAAAGTAAATGATTGAATACAGGATTGTTGTGATGTGAAGGTTAGCCAAGAATTACCAGTTAGTGCCAATTACTACCACGAGAATAAAAGCAAATACATAGCTGTATTTCTTTGTACTTATAAATAGACATAAGGATATAAGTAGGTACGGAGGTAACAACATAATGGCATAGATAGTAACATAGAAAAGTGCAGCTATATGAATTTAAATAGATAAATGAGTAAGTCGTTACTTTTCTGCTTACGGATATAAAGACATATTTAGATAGCTAAACGGTTTGGTAAGTACTTCCATGACTATATGCTGTTGTACAGAGAGACAAACCTATATGCAGAAGTGAGTAGATAACTGCGGAAATACGTAAATAACTAATTGGATATATAAATAATTTTAAAACCGTTAAATATGAATGCAAAACACAAAACAATATTTATCGCCTTTTCTTCTCAAAAGGGCGGTGTTGGAAAAAGTACCTTCACAACACTTATTGCCAGTACAATGCACTATCGATTAGGCTACAATGTTGCTGTGTTTGATGCCGATTTTCCACAACACAGTTTAATGAAAATGAAATCCCGTGATCTGGCTATGGTAATGGAAAATGAGCATTTGAAAAAATTAGCATACAAACAATTTACCACCATTAACAAAAAAGCCTATCCTATTATTCAACATAAGGCGGAAAGTGTATTGGAAGCGGCTCACGAATTTTTGAATAGTTCTTCAGTACCTATTGATGTTATATTTTTTGATCTTCCAGGAACGGTGAACACTCCCGGAATACTAAAGGCATTGGCTGGAATGCACCACATTTTTACGCCTATTACGGCAGACCGTTTGGTAATGGAAAGCACACTCGTTTTTACCCAGCTTTTACAGGATGTGATTATGAAAAAAGGAGCAACTTCCATAGAAACCATTAATCTGTTTTGGAATCAGGTTGATGGGAGGGAAAGTACTCCTTTATATGCCGTTTATAACCAACTTATAGAACAACTAGGTTTAAGCCTGATGGAAAGCCAAATCAAGAATAGTACCCGTTTTCGTAAAGAAAGCGAAGAGAATAGCAAAACCGTATTTCGCTCTACTGTTATGCCCCCAGATGAACGTTTGATGAAATCCTGTCAGTTAGATCTATTTATAAACGAATTTTTAAAAATCATTCAATTATAGTTTATGGAGAAAGATAATAAGAAAAAAAACACTCCTGAAATTAACGAGGAGTTGATGATGAACCTGATGGTGAATGGTATTAGAAAGGAAGGTTTACAACTTCCGTCAGACTTAACCAAAGAATCACAAAAAGAAAGTTTTAAGCCTAAACAATCGCCTTCTATAAAATCAGAAATTAAAGAAAAGCCCAAAATCAAAAAGACAAGTGAACCGGATTATGAAAGCATTTTTTTCAAAAGACCAGATACCAATGCCCGTGATGGAAAAACGGTATATATCCGGCCCGATTTTCACGAAAAGCTATCCCGAATTGTTCAGGTGATTGGCGAAGACAAAATCACTATTTATGCTTATTTAGATAATTTATTGAACTACCATTTTCAGGAATTTGGAGAGCAGATAACCAAGAGTTTTAATGATAAATATAAACCTATTTTATGAGCCATGGAAATAGTAATTGTAATATGCTTGCTAGTTGTAATTATTCTGCTTTTGCAGGATAAGATTGTAATCAAAATAGGGGTAGAGCAAAAGCCAACTAAGAAAAAAACAAACCCAAAGCTACCCGATATTATGGGACAGCCCAAAACATTAAGAAGCCTTTCAGTGCCAAACAATGCCAATGAAAGTCAAAAGAAAGAGCAGGAAGAGAAAACGGATAATTTTGAGATTGAAATTGATGATCAAGATATTGATAAGCAAATTCCGCAGGAAGAGCTGGACGAAGTTTTCAGAAATATACCTGATTTTGAGGACGAGGCAGAAGAATGGAATAGTTATGGAATTTCCGATGGTGATAACGGTTTTGCCCAAGGCGTTACTTTTGAAGAACTAAGCTCCGTTGGGATGCTGTTGCAAAAAGAATATTTGGAGCCCTCTCAAAAGGAAAAAGCAATTGGCATAGTTCAGAAAATACAAGGAACCGAATTATTTGACCTACTGGAAAATTCTATAGAAAGTGCTTCACGAAAAATAGCCGAGCTATTAGACAGTAGCCTTTCTTCTGAAACAGAAACTGGTTCTTCCACTTTGCGGAAAAATGATTTGGAGGATTTTGATATTGGGAAGTTTGTGTGAGCAAGCTCTCTATTGTTTTTATAGATAAGTTTAACCGATATCTATTACATTATCCTCTCCAAACCACTCTTTGGCTTTTGCTATTACTTGTGCATCAGGATTGTGAAAGAAAACTGCTAAATTTTCTTTTGCTCTTGTGCAACAAACGTAAAATATTTTTTGGGTTCTATCTAATACACTTGGAGAGCCTGTACCTAAGAATAGATTTCCAAAATTATAATTGTTCCAACCGCCATTATCAAGTATAACCAAAACACTATCAAATTCTGCACCTTTGGTTTTATGCTGTGTTGAAAATGGTGTTTGTCCTTCTAGGTATTCATATAGTTTTTGAAATTCACTAAACTTAACATCCTTCACTCGATTATACAAATACTCTTTAGTCTCTTTAAAAGCAATCAATTTATCATCAATCAAACAAATCCCCTTTTCGTTTGCATCATTAATGACTTGTTCAATTGTATTATCTCCAACGTTCACAAGAATTTCAATGTTTTCCTTTAAAGCTTTTTTACTTGCGATACCTGTTATTCTAAATCGATAATCGGTTACTCTTAAAAATTCATTGTATTTTTTGTTCTGATAGAGAGAAATATTGTTCTGAATTTTGAATAGATGTTTAATAAGATTATCTCTTTTTGAGCCTTTCCTATTTTCATCATCTTCGTCTTGTTTTTTATCATCAATTAGGGCATCTTTATTTAAATAGATTTTTCTTATTTCAGAAAATGGTTTATCCTTTAACTGATTGTATAATTCTGCTTTTATAGGGTCTGCCAATAAAATATCTTTCTTCAGTACTTTTTGTCTATTTTTTAGTTCAAACTTATCTACAACAGTATCGAAAGTATCATCTTCATTAATTTCAATTTCTGGTCTATTATTTTTCTTATTATCCTTTATTTTATTAAGTATATCGGTCTTTAAACCAATGACAGGGTCATCATCATAAATATCCATCAAAGTTCTAAAACCCGCTTTACCTGCTATTAAATTGTGAGTAAGATTAAGTTCTTTAGTTTCCTTTGAATTATTAAAATCCCAAATATAATTTGCTGTTAAAAATGCTTCAACCTTATTGATATCCCCATCAGTAGAATGCAGAAACAAAACACTACCTTGTTTAATTAAACCATTAGCCATATTAGGAGCTTTTGGGTCGACAGATGGTTCTTGAGTTATACCATCAGTACGAAGTTTGTTAGCCAAATCAATAACAAGTTTGGGATTTCTTCTATTTTGCTTCTTTGGAATTTCGTTTACTTTTTCTGCATCATCTCCTTTATAATCGTCTAAGTTGCCTATGCCATCTTCATAAATTGATTGCATAGCATCTCCAAAAAAACCTATAATATTTTTTCTTTCACTCTTCTTAAAATGTGTAAGAAATGTTTCTACGACAGCTTTACTTGTATCTTGGTATTCATCAATAAAAATGAATTTGTATTTATCTTTTACGATACTGCTAAGTTTGGGATATTTTTCAAAAAGATAGTTGGCTACTATAAGTAATTCATCGTGAGATATAATTCCTTCACGTATCCTAACAAACTCTTTGTACTGTACACCATCAGGCAAAACGGCATAATAATTATCCGGAACTGGATTGACTTCTTCAATAGAAATTTTGGTCACTTCCTCATTGTTCGCTAGGGAAATAAGGGCTTCTTTAAGCTCTTTTTGAAAGTGTTTAATGCTATCCCATAAGAAATCGTGTATCGTAGATACATTAAGATTTTTATGGTTTACCCTTTCTTCAATTTCTTTAACTGCTGCATTAGTATAAGTCATACAAGCAACCTTAGCTGTTGGATTTTCAGCTATCGCCTGTCGAATTACATTTACTAAGGAATAGGTTTTTCCACTTCCTGCACCTCCACTTAATAGAAAATTCCTGCCATTATCAATGGATTGAAAAATTTCCTGTACTTCTGGTTCTAAACTTAATCTTCCTTCAGCCATAACAAACCGTTTTTAATGTAAGCCGGAATATTCCAATTACTAAATTTTTCATCGCTGTGATATAATATATCTAAAGCGAAATGTGTTTTCTTCTTAACACAATTATCTGCTAAAGCATAAGGACTTATCTCATCGTCATCAAAATCGGAAGCATTTTTTATTCCTTGAAAAGTATCTTTATTTCCTTTTAAAAATTCTCTATTCAGGTGTATAAAGGCATCTTCAAAACTTCTGGCGTGATAAGTATTTTCTTCTTGTTGGTAACAAATACAAACAGTTGAACTTCCAATTTTCTTTGTACGTTGCTGAATTGTCAATATTTTTAAATCTTCCCAAGAAATTCCATCCAAAAAATGGATTAAAGCACTATTACTTGTTGCTACTCCATTTTCTACTGGACAAGCTTCAATTATTGGATCGCCTTTTTTGTCTTTGTTTCCAATATCTCCTTTTGAGTCAATATCTGTCAGAATTAGAGATTTAATACCTAAGAAGTCAATAAATTTTTCAAAGATTTGAGAATATGCCCCGACTTCGATTGTTGATATATTTTGCGATAAAAGTGGTAAGAATGTATCGTCATTTCCAGCAGCTTCTAAGCGTGTAGCTTCTTCCAAATCTACTTTTCGCATAAAAGTAGGTATTAAAATCCTTTCTGTATCTCCTTCAATAAGAACAGCCTTATCAGCAAAAAAGATTTCAGCTCTGCTGATTGTTAGGTACTGTTTTAAGAATTGATAGTGTTTTGGGTCAGCATCATATTGGGTTCTTAAATCTTTCAGATTTTTCGCAGTTACATTATTCTTTGCTATTGCTTTCAAATATTTTATATCGTCGAAATCACTATCCGCAACAATGTGTGATGAATGCGTTGTAATTATGTACTGCAAGGGTCTATTTATGCCATCATCTCTTTTGATACCTTCTCCCAGCAGTTTTTTTATATTTTTTATAAAGACATACTGCATTTGGGGATGGGTATGAGCTTCAGGTTCTTCTATGATGAGCAAATTAATGTCTGCTGGCTTTTTGTCTTTATCCTTTTTGAAATCCTGTACTAAAATTTCAATTTCGAAAATCATACTTATTAGGTTCATATAACCTAAACCGTTATAATGCTCTGGTAATTTATGGTCATCGTGAGTGTATACCACTGTAGTATTGCCT
>Ga0247814_10000545_pt1 | contig 28995 bp, 29 predicted proteins | sample UWRJL179409R1_FD_179947 | JGI IMG/M metagenome (GOLD analysis project Ga0247814, IMG submission 179947) | Plant litter microbial communities from Arlington Agricultural Research Station in Wisconsin, United States - UWRJ-L179-409R-1 | ecosystem: Environmental > Terrestrial > Plant litter >... | reverse complement strand
ATTTAACACCGTTTGCAGCGGTATCAATGTTGTTATGGCTAAATATAATACACTACTGTACTATTGTTATTCAACAATAGCCGATGCGGAGCAGTTTGCTGCCGATCATTTAAAATTTTGTAAAAGTCTGGGTTTAACCGGTCGCATTATAGTGGCCGAAGAGGGTTTGAACGGCACCGTTTCCGGCGCTGCTGAATCATGCAAAACCTATATGGATACACTCCATGCTGACGAGCGCTTCGTAGCTATTGATTTTAAAATTGATGAGGTGGACACGCCATCATTCGTAAAAATGCATGTGCGCTATAAATCTGAGATAGTACACTCCGGTTTGCGCGACCCGAATGTTATCAATCCACAACTGCAAACCGGCAAGCACCTGGAGCCTAAAGATTTTATGGCGATGAAGGATGATGAGGATGTGGTGATACTGGATGTACGCTCTAATTACGAACATAACCTGGGCAAGTTTAAAAACGCTGTTACGCTGGATATTGACAACTTCCGCGATTTTCCTGACAAGATAAACGAGCTGGCTAAATACAAAGACAAAAAAATCCTGACTTATTGCACCGGCGGCATTAAGTGCGAAAAAGCATCTGCTTTGTTATTACACGAAGGCTTCAAAGATGTTTATCAACTGCATGGCGGCATTATTAAATACGGCAAAGAGGCAGGTGGCGAGGATTTTGAAGGCAAATGCTATGTGTTTGATAACCGCCTCTCGGTTGATGTGAACAGCGTTAACCCTAAAGTTATTTCAACCTGCTACAACTGTGGTAAGGTTACGCCTAAAATGATCAATTGCGCCAACCCCGAGTGCAACGAGCATTTTACCCAATGCGACGAATGCGGCACCGCTATGGACGGCTGTTGCAGCAACGATTGCAAATCGCACCCACGCAAGCGTGTTTATGATGGAACGGGGTATTATGTTAAGGTTCCTCAACCAATAGGAATATCTCTGAAGAAGCAAGAAGCTGCGAAGAACCAAGAGTCAAGAAGCAAGAATCAAGAATTTGTTGGATAAGAAAACGGTATAGGACGATTGTGTCTTCTGTTACCATTGCATAACCCTGATGCCGATCTGCCCATCAATTATGGCAAACTCTTTAGCTCCCCATGGTCTTAAGGTAACTTTGTTCAGATTAGGATGCAGCATTTCGTGGAAAGTAGATGCTACCTTTTGATAAACTTCTTCAATAGTATCAGTTACCAAACGTAGTTCCGGATGATCATTTTTGGCCTGGGCTATATCCTGAAATATCATTACGCTTAAACCATCTTTGCTAACTACACAATAGGGTTGGGCAATGTAAAGCTCCTGATGACCCATGGTGAATTCAAGGCAATCAACAAAGGTTTTAATACCGATATTGATATCGGCATAAAAAACACTGGGAACAAGGGCGGTAAAGTGCATAAATCAAATGGTTTGGTTATCAAATATATAAAATGCAGCGATTACGTCCCGTTGGCAATAGGGATAAATTTAGTCTGCCTCCGCTTTTTGTCTACCGATCTACCTTTTAACGGAGTTCCTAAACTAATGACATTGCTCACTATGACAGGTTTCCCACTTTGTCATCACACCCTTATCGGCCGCCGCATTTTGAAGCCCGCGTTGACACGTTGGCTAAGTTAATCCCACCAGGTTTCGCCCGGTACCATGTATTTCTCTTTAATCAGTTTTTCGTTAAGGGTAATGCCAAGGCCAGCTTTGCCGTTAAATTGCAGGTAGCCGTCTTTTAACATGTCAATACCGTAGCCCAACACTTCCGGGTCGCCGTTACAGCTTTTGCCATCCTGGTTTATCGCCTGGTTCATAAAGGCTTCGTGGCCCACAAACTCGCGTACGGTTGCTGCCCAATGCGCCGAAGCTATGGTGGCAACCGGCCCTGCTACGTTGTGTGTTACTACCGGGATAAAATAGGTTTCGGCCATGTCGGCTATTTTTTTGGCCTCCAGCAAACCGCCGGTCATAGATACGTCTATCTCAATTTTATTTACCGCGCCGTTTACAATAAACGGGCGGAAATCATCACGGGTGTACAAGTTTTCGCCGGTTAAAATAGGCACAGGCGAGCGTTCGGTAAGTTTAACCCACTGCTCATTATAAGCAAACGGAAGCGGATCTTCCAGCCACCAGGGTTTCATAGGCGCAACTGCGCGGGCAAGGCGCAGGGCACTGTCAAAATCCATCTCCCAATGGGTATGCACCACTACTTCAAAATCAGGCCCAACGGCATCCCGCACATTTTGAAAACCCCGGGCGTTGCGGTCAACTTCATTGTTGGAGAGCATACGATTATCTAAACGTTCCCAATGCTGGTCGCGAATGTAATCTACTTTTGCGGCAGTGAGTTTCCACCTTTTCATTTTTTCGGCAAACTCTGCGCATGAGTCTTTGCTCAACAGATCATTAGGTTTGGTGGTGCAATAAGCACGAACCTGTTTGCGGTGCGCACCGCCGCCCAATATGTTGTGAACAGGTTGATCCGCCAGTTTACCAAGAATATCCCATAGGGCCATCTCAATACCGGTTATAGCATGCTGCGGTATACCGTGGTTGCCGCCGTAGTAGGATGTACGTGTGCTCATTTTAAACAGCAGTCGTTCCAGCTCATAAGGGTCCTGCCCCATTAATATGGGTTTATAAACGCTGTTAATAATATCCTTTGCGCCAAAGCTGTTTTCGTCATGGTGGCATTCACCTATGCCGATTACGCCTGCATCGGTTTCAATTTTCACCAAAAGGCTTGGCCTGAAACCAATTTTGGTGCGCAGGGTTTTAATATTGGTGATCTTAACTTTACGTACGTTGGGTGATGCCAGCAGATCAAGGTAGGGCATAAATACGGCTGCCGCCCCTGCAACGGCCATCTTTTGTATAAAGCTGCGTCTTCTCATGAAAATAAAACAGTAAAATAATATAACTGGTTAAGGGCCTAAAGGAAAAGCCTGATAGCCAAATATATTATTTTATTGTTGAATGCATATGCGCCAATGTGCAAATGTTACGTTTATTTACAACATGGAGCATAGCGAAAAAAAGAACGTTTATCTTGCTTATAACAAAATAGCCGCCTGGTATGCCGAAAACAGATCTGTAACGCTGAAAGAGCAAACATACCTCGACCAAATGCTGAAGCATCTGGCAGTTAACAGCAGCATATTGGATATTGGCTGCGGCACCGGCAGGCCAATTTTGGAATATTTAAATACCCGCAGCATGGAAGTTACCGGCGTTGATGCAAGCAGCGAAATGCTTCAAATAGCCAAAACTAATTTTCCATCAGTAGCTTTTATTTTGCAGGATATGCGCTTGCTTGAGTTGAACAGAAAATTTGATGGTATAATAGCCTGGAACAGTTTGTTTCATCTCCCCGCTACAGATCAGCGGGCTATGTTCGGCATATTTAAAAAGCATATTAATATTGGTGGCGTACTGCTATTTACATCCGGAACAGAACAAGGCGAAGCGTGGGGACTGAATGGCGGAGAAAATTTATATCATGCATCACTTGATATAAAAGAGTATGAACGATTGCTGCTAACGAACGGGTTCACAATATTGAAAAATGCAGTTAACGACCCTGATTGTGGCGGAGCAACGGTTTGGATGACCCGATATGACCGGAAATAAGCAACCGGAATTAGTTGTGTTAGAAAGATTTGGCTGCAATAAACACTTCTTCCTTGGGAAACGTGCGTTGACCGTGCAGTGGCGGGTAGGGGTTTTGCACAGCAGTAAAAGTTCATTTACCCCTTTCCCCAATGTCATTAAGTTAAGGATTCTGTCATCTTGATAGAGCAAGCATGGGGCGGCGCGCCGGGGCGAAAGAGAGATCTTTTCGAAGCGATAATCTGACAGGTCGGTACCGCTGGATGCCTTTAATATAAATTATTCACGGGAGTGGTGTTATGCTTTTTTTTGTTAAGCAGCTTTTGCAATTTAAACGTTAAGAAAGATGAGCCTGCACCAATTACAGCGCCTACTAATACATCGCTGGGATAATGAACCCCCAAATGCAAACGCGAATAGCCCATAGCAGCAGCATAACCATATGAAGGCACAATTACATACCATTTAGGGAAAGCCATGCTTAGCGATGTAGCTGTTGCAAAAGCCACAGAGGTGTGGCCGGATGGAAAAGACGGATCTGTAGGATGAGAATGCGCGTAAACAAGATCAGGATAGGCATCAAAGGGGCGTTGCCTGTTAACGGCGTATTTAAGGCCGGTGGTTAATCCTTGCGCAATGGCAACGGATGCTGCTATTTCTATACCCTTTATAGTTAGTTCTTTGTTATGGGTGGTAATACCGGTTAATATTACTGATGCTGGCGTGGCCACAGCCACAAAGTTTATAGTGCTGGAAAAATCTTTCCAGTACGCGTCAGAAGGTGATGATGGCCCGTTCATGTTTTGAAGAAATTTCACATCAAAATTCTGGGCATTAACAATGCTTACACCAAATATAAACAGCAGGCATAACACATACCTGACACACAGTGCATAATTGTATTTAGCAGGAGGCTGAATCGTAATAGCTATTATAAAAAGTGGTCAAAAGTGTCGCTTCTGATACCCAGTCGCAATGTTTCTAATGGAATAATGTCATTGGGTGCAATATTGCCTAAACTTACATTGGCACCAATAAGTTTAATAAACCAAACCTGCTGCGGTTTTTGCGGCGCTTCCCATATAATGGTTTGCTCTGGTATTTGGGTTAAAATCTCGTCTACCAAACCTTGGCGCACCTCGCCCGAGTCGCGGTAAATACCTACGTTGCCGCTCTCGCGGGCCTCGGCAATTACCTTCCATGATCCTGCTTCAATTTCGGCTTTCATCAGCTGGATCCATTTATAGGGCGCAAAGATCTTCTGCACATCCTTTGAGCCAACCTCCGATATTACGGTTACCTGTTTAGCCAGTTCGCTAATATATTTACATTTAACATCGTGCGTTATTTCTATGGAGCCGTCAGATACCTCGGCATAGGCAAGATCGTATTTGTCCAGCAAGCGTCGGTAATCGTCAAACTGCCCGCGCACTATCATGGCCTCAAACAGCGTACCCCCAAAGTATACCGGGATACCGGCATCCTTATAAAGCTTTAGTTTCTGATCAAGATTAGGCGTTACGTATGATGTTGCCCAACCCAGCTTCACCATATCGGTATAAATTCCGGCAACCTCAATAAAATTCTCCACCTCGCGTAAGCTAAGGCCCTTATCCATTACCATGGTTATACCGCTGTCCCGTGGTTTCTGTACTCTGGCCGGAAGATCATTGATGGTGTAATTCATAAAAACAAAAACGTAAACTTTGAGCTATAAGCGGTAAAAGTCTAAAAAAAAACTAAAACCCCGAAAGAGTTTTAGTTTAATTTTATGCCAGCATAGCAAAATGCTATCTGCTGTAACGGTTAATAATATCCAGTATTACCTTGTTTTCCTGCAATTGCGGCAGATAATCAAACAAAATATAATGCTTCTCCGGGTCGGCAGAAAGTGCCTGTTCCAGATAATTAAGCGCTTCGTTGTATTCCCCCTTGGCAAACAAATAGGCAACCATGCGGTAATACAGTTCGGCCGCATCAGGGTTGTTCTTTATCGCCTCGGCCATTACTTCAATAGCGCTGCTCAGTCTGGTTTGCTCATATAAAATAGACGAGTAATCCAGCCAGGCATCTACATCAATCGGGTTAAGTTCAATCACCTTTTCGTAAGCCAGCTCTGCCTCGGGTAAATGGCCCAGTTTGTACTCGGCATCAGCAATAGCAAACCAGTAATCGGCGTTGGCTATATCCAGATCAAGGGCCTTTTTGTAAAAATGCAGGGCCTCAAAATAACGCTCTTCAAAATCAAGCGTTACGCCTATGCCAAACCATGCATCGGCCAGCTTAGGGTCCATCTTAACAGACTTTTTGTAAAACACCCGTGCATCGTCCATTTGTTCCAGCTTTTCATAGCACTCGCCAATGGCGCAATAGGTGTCGGCATTGGGTTGCTCATACTCAAAAGTATGGCGGTAAACTTCAATGGCCTCGGCATATTTTTCCAGGTTAACCAGCGCATTGCCTTTGTTAAAGTAGGCTGATGCAAAGCTGTCCTTTATCAAAATGGCATAGTCATAAGCATCAATGGCTTTTTCAAACAGGCTCAGCTTGGTAAATGCGTTGCCTAAATTGTACCAGGCGGCATAGCTGTAGGGCTCGTTGTCAATATATTGCTGATAAAACTGCACGCTTTCTGCCTGGTTGTCCAGCACATCATAGCAAAAGGCCAGTTCGTATAGCGCGTCCTGGTTTTCCATGTTTTGCTTCAAACAAAGCTTTAAGTATTTTATGGCTGTTTCATAATCGCCCATGTTTTGGTACACGTAGGCAATGTGCAGCAATATTTCATCGGTTTCCTCGGCAAGTTCAAGCGCTTTTTCGTAGTTCTCCAAAGCCTCGGTAAACTGCTCCATACCTTCAAAAATATTCCCGCGGATGATGTAGATATCAGCATCAGAAGCTTCCAGCATGGCTGCCTTATCCAGCGCGGCAAATGCATCGTCAACCTTGTTGCTTATTACCAGCAATTGGGCCTGCTTTATCAAAAAAACGGCGGCAAAAGGGTGCTGGTTAATTGCATATTCTGCAACCTGCAGGGCCCGGGCGGGGTCGTTCTTTTCGATGTAATAATCGATAATGTTCTCAAACGCCTGGGCATCAAAAAAGTACTGGTCCTGATTGCGAATCATTTCCTCGTACCGCTCCACCGAGAATTTTGGATCTTCGGTAAAGCCAAATTCAAATTCTTCTTCCATTCAATAGCGTTTTCAGAACATTCTTTCCTAACATACAATTTTTAGGCTGTATAATAAGTTTTAGTTGTGTTTAAATTACAAGTAAAACCACCGTTAATGCAATTAAGTTTTCCACATACAAACATTGGCTAACAGCTGCAATTGCAATTAGTTGATTATTAATCAGAAAGCATTTGCGGCGGCAATGGGGCGGGATAAACTGTATTTGCCTTAAAAGATTTTAACTTTGATCAAAAGTACAAAATATGGACATCAATATTAACGATACGCTTAAACATTTACATATAGATGTTATTAACGAGGCTTATAGTACGGGCCATAATTGGGGCAGTAACGCAGCTGCCGAAGTAAAACAAGTGGTATCGCCGGTTGATGGTAAAGCCATTGCTTCGGTAAAAATGGCAACTGCCACCGATTACGATACTGTGGCGGGGCAAGCGCAAGCCGCTTTTAAAACGTGGCGCACTGTACCCGCACCCAAACGCGGCGAGATCATCCGTCAGATAGGCGAGGCGCTGCGCCAAAACAAGCAACATTTGGGTGTTTTAGTATCTTACGAGATGGGCAAGAGTCTGCAGGAAGGCCTGGGCGAGGTGCAGGAAATGATTGACATTGCCGATTTTGCAGTTGGCTTGAGCCGCCAGTTGCACGGCCTTACCATGCACTCTGAGCGGCCGCTGCACCGCATGTATGAGCAGTATCATCCGTTGGGCGTAGTAGGCATTATATCAGCATTTAACTTCCCGGTGGCGGTATGGGCGTGGAACGCCATGCTGGCCTGGGTTTGTGGGGATGTTTGCATTTGGAAGCCATCAGAAAAAACGCCTTTAACCGCCATAGCCTGTCAGCATATAGCGCAGACGGTTTTCGCAGCTAATGGTGTTGAGGAAGGGGTATCCTGCCTTGTTATTGGAGACCGCACCGTAGGCCAACTGATGGCGAACGATACCCGCCTGCCATTAATATCCGCAACCGGCTCCACCCGGATGGGTAAGGCAGTTGGAGCAGCAGTTGGCGCAAGATTGGGGCGCAGTTTGCTGGAGCTGGGCGGCAACAATGCCATTATTATTACCGAAAATGCCGACCTGGATATGGCCCTGATAGGTGCTGTATTTGGCGCGGTGGGTACTGCCGGGCAGCGCTGCACCAGTACGCGCCGGCTGATCATTCATGAAAATGTTTATGATGCCTTTAAACAAAAACTGGTTAGCGCCTACGGGCAGATACGGATTGGGAATCCGTTGGACGAAAACAACCACATGGGGCCCTTGATTGATAGCGATGCCGTTAACGCCTATTTGGCAGCAATTGAGGATTGTAAAGCCCAAGGTGGTCAATTTGTTGTTAATGGCGGCAAGCTGGAGGGCGAAGCCTACGCAACCGGCTGTTATGTAAAACCCTGCATTGCCGAGGTGGAGAATGATTATAAAATTGTGCAACACGAGACCTTTGCGCCCATCTTATATCTGATAAAGTATAAAACTATTGACGAGGCCATTGCCTTACAAAACGGCGTGCCTCAGGGTCTATCATCAGCTATTATGACCAATAATTTGCGCGAGGCAGAAACATTTCTTTCGGTAGCGGGTTCAGATTGTGGTATAGCTAATGTTAACATCGGTACATCGGGCGCGGAGATAGGCGGAGCATTTGGCGGCGAAAAGGAAACGGGAGGTGGGCGCGAGTCGGGCTCGGACGCATGGAAAGTTTATATGCGCAGGCAAACCAATACCATTAATTACTCAACAAACTTACCGCTGGCGCAGGGGATAAAGTTTGATCTGTAGAATGATCGGTCATCCAAAATATAGCGATGGGTTTGAAACCCATCGCTATATTTTGGACAGTGAACCACGCCGTGTTTAGCCATTTTTTAAATATATTAGGCAAAAATTAGATAGATGAGGTTCTTAAAAAAACACATATACGCCCCGGTATTGTTTGGGGCACTTTTAACAAATGTCGGCGCCTTTGCGCAGGACGCACCAAAAAACTGGCATACGCTAGACCTTCCAACCGATGGCTATTATGGCATCAGCTTAAACCAGGCATACAAACTGGTACAGGGTAAAAAAAGCAAAACGGTAGTGATTGCCACCATAGACAGCGGTATTGATACCGCCCAAACCGACCTGAAAAGCATCCTTTGGGTAAATACCAAAGAGATACCGGGTAACGGAATAGATGATGACAAAAACGGTTATATAGACGACATTCACGGCTGGAACTTTTTAGGCGGCCCCGGGGGCAAATGCGACTATACCGAAACTACCGAAGAGGTGCGCGAATACAATCGCCTTAAACCCAAATACGGCAACTTAACATCAGCGCCGGCAAACGACGCGAAGGGTTATGCTTATTGGCTAAAGGTAAAAGCTGTGTATGACGAAACATTGCAAAAAGCAGATACAGAATTAAAACAGTACTCGCCTATGCTGAACGCACTGATGGTAACCAGCGGGTATTTAAAGCGCGAGTTGAAACTGGATGCATCCGGAACGTTTAAAAAAGCCGATGTGGAAAAAATAACTACTATACGCAATGATACCATTGCCCAAAGCAAAGCCATCTGGTTGCAAATATTTGAGCAACAAAGCGATTCGGACAACGGCAAGATAATAAAAGAGCTGAGCGATTACATGGCCAAGTTGAATAATGACGTGAATCCGGACCTTTCCGTACGCAAAACCATTGTGGGCGACGACCATGATGTTAGGGACGGCAAACCTTATGGCAGCGCACTGCTTAAATTTCCGGATGCTTCGCACGGCACAGGCGTAGCGGGTTTAATGGGCGCGGCCCGTGGCAATGGTTATGGTATAGATGGCGTTGCCGATAATGTGCGCATCATCGCCATAAAAGGTGTACCCAACGGCGACGAATATGATAAAGATATTGCCAACGCTATACGCTACGCGGTTGATAACGGCGCTAAAGTGATCAACATGAGCTTTGGCAAAAAACTATCGCCGCATAAAAACTGGGTAGACGAGGCTTTTAAATATGCTGCCGCTAAGGATGTTCTGCTGGTACAAGCATCAGGCAATGATAACCAGGACGTTGATGCGAAGCCACAGTTTCCGAATGACACCTTTGAGGATGGAACGGTTACCGATATGGCCAACGTGATTTGCGTGGGCGCATCAGGTGCAAAAAAAGACGAGACACTTGCAGCAACCTTTAGCAACTACGGCAAAAAAAATGTAGATGTTTTTGCGCCCGGCGCACAGGTTACATCGGTTGATACTGACGCTGAATTTAACACCGCTGATGGTACCAGCTTCGCCTCGCCAATTGTTGCGGGTATTGCGGGGTTGATATTGGAGTATTACCCAACGCTTAGCGCTAAACAGCTAAAACAAGCCATCCTACAATCGGCTACGCCACTTACCGGCGTTATTGTACTTAAACCGGGCACGCAGGATAAGGTTGATTTTACCACGCTTTCAAAAACAGGCGGCATTGCAAATGCTTACAGGGCATTGCAGATTGCTGCGACAATGAAGGGGGAGCGGAAGGTGGTTAAATAGTGATTGGTGATTCATTATTTAGGCGGTCATTGGGGTTCGCCTTTTTTTGTGCGTATGGTTAAGTTTGTTTAACTTGAAACCTAAAATATTGTTAATATGCGTAAACTGCCGCCCATATACTGTGCCTTTACATTGCTGATCGTGATGATAAATGCTTGCTCTTCGCCGCGGGATTGCCAAAAATTCAAAAATGGCAAGTTTAGAACTACTGTGCGCGGGTTTTCAACTATAATTGAACGCACCGGAGCAATTCAACATGAATTTACGCAAGATTCTACCGTGCATGTGTCTTATATGGTAACTTGGATAGATGATTGCTCGTTCACTTTAAAACCCAATAAGGACTTTTTTGATCAATATAAAAACATCCCGGAAAATGCCTTGATATTTGTAACAATAACTAAGGTTAATGACAACTCATATGAGCAAACAGTAAAATCAGATTTTATGGAACGGGAGGTAATTGAGGAAGTAGTTAAAATAGATTAGTTCGTTTAAATGTTATTTGAATCTGTCACTTTCGATATTTTCGAGCCAGCTCCAAAGAAGTTTAGAATAAGCAGGAATTTAATAGGGCTTGTGATGACGATAGCCTTGTTGATCTGGTCATTCCTAACCGATAAATCTGAAGACTGGCTTTTTGGCCTATTTGTTTTTGTTTATTTCTTTACACTTCTCTACTTTTTGTTTTCCTCCGTGGCTCTACGCAAACCCTTACACGGAAAATTTGATGGCGAAGTAGAATTTACGCATGATGCTATAATATTCAAAGGCTCGCCATACTACCTGTCAGAAATTTCGGCTATCGACTTTAGTGTTGACGATTACTATAATAAATATATGTTCTTTCCCAGTAAAACCCTAAATCAACGCCGTTCACAAGGTGTTAATAACTATGTTGAGTTTACTGTGATGCATAAGGAGAGTTACATCATATACTTAAGATGCGAGGATGAAGATCATCATCGTTTGCTTGATCCGTTTATTGGGGAATGCGTTAGGTTGAATAAGAAACGGCGGATTGCTTAATCGAAAACGAACAATGTTTAGCCTTGCCCCAGAGGGGCTACCTGTTTGTAGCACTTTATCCCGTCACATATCTTGCTCCGTAGGTGCAACCCATATTGAAGCGACAATTAAAAGCGGCGGGGAGCACCTACGGAGCTCTGATCCCTATAAATTATATTTCTACAAACAGGTAGCCCCTATGGGGCATATTAATTATCTCGCGGTTCTGGGATTTGTAATCCGCGTAATGGCACAACGTTTTTTTCAAATTAACGGGCTTGGGGGATTGCAAATGTCCGCCTATTTCGGTCCGGGATTTTAAATCCGGACCAACGAAGATATGGTCACCTATTGAATGCAAGTTCACATTATTATTGACCGTCTTTACTTTTAAGGTGGGTGAGGATCTTTCCATCATAACTATAACGGTCAGATCCAATCCAAATAGTTCCATCATTAGCCAATAACATCCCAAAAGGCAGATTTCTATCTATCTCACTTTTTGTCTTTATTTCTGTCACATGTGGATTTTTATCAGACAATGACCTTTCATCATAACCTAAAATGGAGCCCCCTGAACTCGCAAGGATGTTTCCTTTTTTATCTTCAACGATAACACCTCCGCCCGTCTGGTTAATTTTAGTAAAGGTGCTGCCGTCGTAGCGCCAAAGACCATCAGCACCGAACCAGATATTGCCCTTTTTGTCTTTGAGTATAGACCAAACGTTCCTGAAAATTTTGCCGTTTTTATCGGTGAGAGTGGTAAATGTTTTTCCATCATAAATGGAGATATCACCCCGTGATCCAAACCAAATTTTTCCTGTTTGGTCTTGAACGATAGCATGAATATCATTATTGCTCAGTCCATCCGAGGTTGTAAAGTTTCGAAACGATTTACCATTATAACGGCTTACTCCACCTCCGGTGCCAAGCCAAATAATGCCATCTTTATCTTCATAAATAGGCATAACCGAGTTATTAGCAAGCCCATTGCCAGTTCTAAAATTTTGAAAGGATTTACCATTGTAATAATAAACACCTGAGCCATACGTACCAAACCAAAAATTTCCTTTTCTATCTTCTAAAACAGAAAAAAAGGGCTCTGAGATTATTTTATCTGTGATTTTGGTAAACGATTTTCCATCGTATCGAAAAACACCATCACTTGTTGCAAACCAAATTTTTCCATTTCTATCTTGTTTGATATCCCAAACGTTAGAAGTGATTGTGACTTTGGTTTCGGATTTAGTATTTTCTTTTGACCGGTCCGTTTTGCTTTGTCCATAGGAAGTGTAGAAAACAGAGATTAATAACAAGGTATATACGTGTATGGATTTCATTATTTACTTAATTTAACATTGGTTATGAAAATTGATCCGGCGAATCTACTTTGATATCTTTCGATTGAGGAATCTGGAGTGTAAATAAAAATGTAAACTTTGTAAATAATTGTAAGTCTTTGGGTAGTGCGATTAAATCCGCCTTGAAAATATACTACAGCGAACCGCGTGTGTGAAAGAAGGGTGTTTCTCACGAATCAGATCTCCAATTAGTTAACTATTAAAAAAGAATGGCCCATGTTGGTCCGGCTTTACAATACCGGACCCGCGGGTAGCGGATTTGCAATCCGCGTAACGGCACATTTTTTTGTTCCAATTGCAACAGACTTCGGCGATTGCAAATCCTCGCCTAGTTCGGTCCCGGATTTTAAATCCTGACCAACTCACAGGTGGGGAGCACCTACGGAGCTCGGATTTCTCGCCAATATCTATTCTACAAACAGGTAGCCCCTCTGGGACAAATTAAATTTCTTGCGAGCATCGTATTTAGCCTTTTAACGGTCAGCTTTGACAACTTTTAAAAAAGTTGTCAAAGCTTTCTACAAAATCTACATCGTTCCCGTAACAAAATCCATCACGCTAAACCACACTCAATTGCTTTTCACACATTAGTGCTTATATTTGCGGCTGAAAACATCATACTTTAATAATACGATGAGAGAAATACAGTTCAGAGAAGCGCTTCGCGAAGCAATGCAGGAAGAAATGCGCAATGATGAAACCATATACCTTATGGGCGAAGAGGTTGCCGAATATAATGGTGCCTACAAAGTTAGTCAGGGTATGCTGGATGAGTTTGGCGCTAAACGTGTTATTGATACGCCAATTTCTGAACTGGGTTTTGCCGGTATTGGTATTGGCTCGGCTATGAATGGTTTAAAACCCATCATCGAGTTCATGACATTCAACTTCTCGTTGGTAGCAATTGACCAGATCATAAACGGCGCGGCCAAGATCATGTCAATGAGCGGCGGTCAGTTCTCTGTGCCAATTGTGTTCCGTGGCCCAACGGGTAATGCGGGCATGTTAAGCTCGCAACACAGCCAGTGTTTTGAAAACTGGTATGCTAACTGCCCGGGACTGAAAGTGGTTGTTCCATCAAACCCTGCCGACGCTAAAGGTTTATTAAAATCATGTATTATTGATCCTGATCCTGTTATCTTCATGGAATCAGAATTAATGTATGGCGATAAAGGCCCCGTTCCTGAAAAAACTTATTATATTGAGATAGGCAAAGCTGCAGTTACCAAACAAGGTACAGATGTTACATTGGTAGGCTTTGGTAAAATAATGAAGGTGGTTAACGCTGCCGCTGCCGAACTGGAAAAAGAAGGCATAAGCGCAGAGGTTATTGATTTACGCACCGTTCGCCCTATTGATTACCCTACTATTATTGAATCGGTTAAAAAAACCAACCGTTTGGTATTGGTTGAAGAAAGCTGGCCATTAGGCTCAATAGCTACCGAAATAGCATTTAAAGTACAAAAGGACGCGTTTGACTACCTTGACGCGCCAATCCTACGCATTATGGGTGGCGACGTGCCATTGCCTTACGCGCCAACGTTGATACAAGAGTACCTGCCAAACGCCGATAGGGTTGTAAAAGCAGTAAAAGAAGTAATGTACGTTACTAAATAATATAACAAGAAACGCCCCGTGCAGTACTGCACGGGGCGTTTTCTGTTATAAACCTCTGATTTGATCAATTTATGAGAGAGTGTTCATTAGATAGGTTGTCATATTGATCCGTCGGCTGGCGGATCAATATCTTATAAGCTTGCAAGTCATGCGGCCTGTCATTACGTAAAGAAATTGGCATTGCAAGGTACGAAGCAATGACAACTCATTATAAACGTTTTATTTACAGGCCGACTTCACAAAAAAGTCGGCCATTTTTTTGCAGGTGATTTTGTTAAAGGTACCAGGCCCGTGTTGCCCGTTGGGTACTATTATCAATTCATCCAGTAATCCTTTCGCTTTTAATGCATCCGCAAAAAAACGACTTTGGCAGCAAGGCACAACGTTGTCGGCATCGCCGTGTATCACCAAAAACTTCGGATCATCTTTTTCAATAAATGTAAGCGGACTGAGTAGCGCCAACATATCCAGATTATCTGTAGGGTTTCCTTTGATCAACGCTGCCTCCGGCGATTTATCGTCATTGGGCGCTTTGCAATCTTTAAAACGGGTAAAATCAACCGGCCCGAACCAATCAACAACAGCGTTTACGGCGCTGCTTGTAGTAGTGAAATTACCCACTTCCCCCTCCATATCAACGGTTGCATTGCCAACCGTATACTGCTTTATGCCGTTGGTGCTACCCGCCAATGCCGCCAAATGCCCACCCGAGGAAAAGCCGGTAATACCTATAAATGAAGCGTCGATGTTATATTGTCCGGCATTAGCCCTTATAAATCGTATAGCCGCTTTAACATCATTTATCTGGGCGGGGTAAGCGGCATCGGCACTGGAGCGGTGGTTAATAGCAACAACAGCAAAACCGGCATCCAGCAATGGTTTCCCTAGTATTTGAAAGCCAATCTGTTTCATATTATTGGCCAACCAGGCGCTGCCGTAAATTACTATAACGGCCTTGTAAACCGGCTTATCAGTTTGGGGCAGGTAAATATCCAGGTTGTGATAAACCTTATCATCGTTGGCATAATTTATATCAAGCCGCTGCCGGATGTTATCTGGAGCAGATGTAAAACTAATTGGGGGCATTGATTATAATAAGAGAACTTTTAGAATAGTAATGATGAATAAAGGTAGCAACAAACAGCGTATATGCCCGCCACCATAGCAAGTAAATTGCTTTATTATAATACCTTAGTTTAACTTATTGTATGAAAAACATCGGCTTTTTACTTTTAGCATTATTTGTTGCGCAGGCTGCCCGTGCGCAACGAGATGTGGAAAAAAGAATAGCAGATACCCGCCGCGAGCTCCGTGCAGTTGGCGTGGATACTTCGGTTTGTTATTATACTTACAGCTATGGTGTCAAAAAATTTGTGCCCGGTGATACTGCCTGTAAAGCCCGTAACATCAGATATTTATTTTGGACACAAGGCCCGCAATCCCTCATTCAACGATTTGATGAATGTAACCGATACCCGTCTGAAAGAATTTCTACTATTTTTATGAATGCCGTAAAAGCAGGAATTGGCAGGTTGCCACAAGAGAAGATACTGCCGGCTGAGTACGTTTATGTAAAAAATGGAGAAAAGGTTAAAATCGGGATCTCAGAAACACACAACCCACAAACCGTGTTTGAAATATATACGGGCGATACCGTTATCAGAAAATATATTGATTGGTTTGATATAGGCGTAGTGTATGTTGAGGGTAAGTACCCGAACATAAATTATTTAAACAACCTTAACACCGTTCAGAATAACTTAAAAGAGTTGGCCGAAGCGATAGTCGAAAGAAAATATGGCATTCAACCATTATAGTTAAGTACTGGCAGAATTTGAAGGGAGCTGTACCCGATTCTACGATGTTGTACAAGTGGCTCAGGCTGGCTCACGTGGCTCAGTGCCCCCCTTTTTTCTACATTATATAATAAGTTCCCACCTCTGCTTGTTGCGGGTGCGCTTCTGTATGTGCCATTTCCATTAAGTTTCTTTCAATGGTAGCGGATAGGGTTGTCATTGGGGTATCTGTTGGCCGGTTTTCAAACGGGTCCTGCATTAAAATAGCCGTACGCTCAATGGCAATGAACAACACCGGTACAAGGGTTGCCAATATAGCCTCAACAATGGGGTGATTATCGTCCAGCCCAAACGGAAGAATTGTCATTAAAACATAGATCAAAAAATGGATCATCACGCTGTAAGAGCGCGGGAATACGGTGTTTTTTATTCGCTCGCATTTGCCCATATGGTCCGTAAGTCGGCTTATGGTACCATCTAACTGTACCTGGGCGTTTACGTTAAGCTGGTAATGTGCGCTCATATCAGCCAGTTGCTCTACGTGTTTGGTCAGCAAAAAATTAGGGCGGTTATCGCTTTCGTACCCATGTTCAGCAAAGTAATTCTTTACCTTGTCTGAAAAAGGCACCCGCCTTAAACTATCTGTTAGCGTATAGCACCATACAGACTGCCTGATGGCGAATACTTTTATAAAGCGGGCTTTTTCATCGTCGTTAGGTAAAAAATGTATCAGCTGGCGGATGAATGTGCGGCTGTCGTTAACAATAGCACCCCAAACTACACGGGCCTCCCACCAGCGCTCGTATGATTGTGATGTGCGAAATGCTAACAGTAAGGATAGTAATGTTGCCGCCAATGTTGACACACTAAGAGGAATAGAAATGCTTTTAAAGAATAAGAAGTGATCCAGCACACCAACCAAACTAGAGTATATTAAAATGGCAATAACATCCCATTTTATCAAATTTAGAAAATAGGTTATGGAAATGTTTTTCTTTAACAGCATACAATAAAGATATAGATAAAATTTCTGCCGTTTAAACAACAAAAACAAAGTATTGTGTGTGCGTTTTAAACGCAGCTATAAAATTTTTTGTGTAAAAAGTGGTAGTATAATTTTGCCAGTGCAGCAGGGTGTATCACCCTACCCGCTACGCTACACCATCAATTAAGATACAGCCTTTACCCTTTCGGCTAAAAAGGTTACTTTTGCCTCCATATGAGCGAAGAGAGATCATTAAACTTTATAGAAGAAATAGTTGAAGAGGATTTAAGTGCCGGAAAGCACGGTGGCAGGGTGTTAACCCGTTTCCCGCCAGAGCCTAACGGTTACCTGCACATAGGGCATGCAAAATCCATCTGCCTTAATTTTGGCCTGGCCAAAAAATACAACGGCAAAACCAACCTGCGTTTTGATGACACCAACCCCGTTACCGAGGATACCGAATATGTTGAAAGCATTAAGAATGATGTACGCTGGCTAGGCTTTGAGTGGGCCAATGAGCTTTACGCATCTGACTATTTTGACCAATTATATGATTTTGCTGTAGCGCTGATAAAAAAAGGACTGGCATATGTTGATGACAGCAACGCAGAAGAAATTGCCGCGCAAAAAGGCACGCCAACCGAACCCGGTACACCAAACCAATTCCGCAGCCGCAGCGTTGAAGAAAACCTGCAACTATTTGCCGAAATGAAGGAGGGTAAATATCCTGACGGGGCAAAAGTGCTGCGTGCCAAGGTTGACCTGGCCGCGCCTAACATGCACCTGCGCGATCCGCTGATGTATCGTATAAAACACGCACACCACCACCGCACCGGCAATAAATGGTGCATTTACCCGATGTATGATTTTGCGCACGGCCAATCGGATGCTCTTGAGAATATAACGCATTCAATATGCACGCTGGAATTCATTCCGCACCGCGACCTGTATAACTGGTTTATTGAACAACTGGCCATATTCCCAAGTAAACAGTACGAATTTGCCCGTTTGAACATTACCTATACGGTAATGAGCAAGCGCAAACTGATGCAGTTGGTGAACGAAAAGCATGTTGATGGATGGGATGATCCGCGCATGTCAACCATCAGCGGCTTGCGCCGGCGGGGTTACACCGCAGCTTCCATCCGCGAGTTTTGCGAGCGCATTGGTGTAGCGAAGCGCGAGAATATGATAGACTTTAGCCTGCTGGAGTTCTGCATCCGCGAGGACCTAAACAAAAGCGCATGGCGCCGCATGGCAGTGCTTGATCCTATAAAGCTGGTCATCACTAATTATCCGGCAGGTGAAACAGAGACGATGCACGGTGAAAATAACCCCGAAGTAGAAGGTGGCGATGGGGGCCGTGATATATCTTTCAGCAACGAGTTGTGGATAGAGCGCGAGGATTTTATGGAAGTGCCGCCTAAAAAGTTCTTCCGCCTGGGCGTTGGCCTGAGTGTGCGCCTAAAAAACGCGTACATAGTAACCTGTGAAAGTTTTAAGAAGGATGCAGACGGCAATGTTACAGAGATACATTGCATCTATTTGCCTAACTCAAAATCTGGCCATGATACCAGCGGTGTAAACGTTAAAGGCACCATTCATTGGGTGAGTGTGCCACATGCACAAACAGCCGAGGTACGATTGTATGACCGTCTGTTTAAAGTTGAAGACCCATCAAATGAGGAAGGTGACTTTAAAGACTATATCAATCCGGAAAGTTTAACTATTCTCCCGAGCGCTTACATAGAACAGGATTTGGCTACAGCCGAACCAGGCCGGGGTTATCAGTTTATTCGCAAAGGGTATTTTACCATGGATAAACTATCCACACCTGAAAAACTGGTGTTCAACAGAACGGTTACGTTGAAGGACGGATGGAAAGCCCCCCAGCCCCCTAAAGGGGGAGCATAAAAACAAGAGCGGCCACATGAAAAAGTGGCCGCTCTTGTTTTTGCTATGTTTATAACCGACTATCTTCCCCCTTTAGGGGGTTAGGGGGCTAAAACTTCCGGTACACGTTATACAGGACATTCAAATCCAGTTCGCTCATAACCGGGTTGCTGTCCTGCTGCACAAAATGGCGTTTAAAGGCAATAACGGCGGCGTTAAGGTCAGATGTATCATAACCTATCAATCGCAGCGCCGTAGCATAATCAAAGTTGGGTGGTGCAGGCACCACAACGGTATCGCTCCAAAGACCGAACCCTTGATCAGCTAAAGTCTTCCAAGGGAATAACGGGCCCGGATCTGCTTTACGTTTAGGCGCATAATCCTGGTGGCCAATAAAATTAGCTGTTGGTATATTATAAGCCTTTTTTAGCTGGGTTAACAGCAGAATAAGACTATTTATTTGCGCATCAGTAAAAGGTTCGCTGCCTTTATTGTCAATCTCAATACCTAACGAGCAGCTATTCATGTCCGTAACGCTGCCCCATTTGCCTGCGCCGGCATGGTTTGATCGCATGTAATCATTCACCATATGAAAGATCTTCCCATCTTTGCCAATAACGTAGTGTGCGCTTACCTCGGTACGCAAAAGCGTGAAGGTTTTTAAGGTTTGCTGTACCGAATCCTGAGCGGTGTAATGCAGTATCACAAAGTTAGCCTTGCGTATACCAAAATTTACCGAGCCTACCCATTCAGACGGTACTGCTATAGCACCCGTACTATCATACAGCATGGCAGGTGTTTGCTGCTTCAAAATATTCAGTAAAGAATCTGCTTTGTTGGTATAGAATTTGTCCGTAGCGTCATATTGCTTGGCAACTACCGGCAATGGCGGAACATCAGGCGGTTGCACGGCTTTAGGGGGCTGTGCTACTTTGGGTGAGCAGCCATACCATACGATTCCGCAAACAAAAAGAGCTATTCCTAGAAGATTACGCGGGCTATACATTCAGCTAAAGTAAAATAATATTGCAAATAAGGGAAGCGATTAATTACTCCATCTCCCCGTTTGCAAACGTATCGCCTTTTCGGATGTCGCCCGTTTCAAAACCTTTTTTAAACCAAAACATACGCTGGGCGCTGCTGCCATGGGTAAAGCTGTCTGGCGACACCCTGCCCTGCGACTGCTGCTGTAATCGGTCATCGCCTATTTGATTGGCAGCATTTAAAGCCGAATCAATATCAGCCCGCTCAATTACTATATTATTGTGATGATTGAGTGCCTGGTAATGTGCCCAAACACCGGCGTAGAAATCAGCCTGTAGCTCTAGTTTAACCGAAAGCTTATTGTATTCTGATTCGCTCAGCCGGCCGCGTGCTGCATCCATTTTTGCGGAAGTTCCCATTAGGTTTTGTACGTGGTGGCCTACTTCGTGGGCAATTACATATGCGCTGGCTGCTTCACCCGGCGCACCAAATTTATTGGCAAGTTCCTGGAAAAAGGAAAGATCAATGTATACCTTGCTATTGGCAGGGCAGTAAAACGGGCCGGTTGCTGACGAGGCGTAACCACAGCCTTCCGCATTTACTTCATCGGTAAAAACATGCAGAACCGGGTGCTCATATTGCTGGCCCATAGTGTTAAAAAGGCTGTCCCAAACTACGGTGGTTCCTTCAAATATCACCCGGGCAAACTGTTTCTCGCGGCTGTCGCTGGCTCCAGGCTGGGTGACGATCTGATCAGAGCCGCCTGATTGATTAAGGATCTGACCGGGATCAATGCCCGTAAACATATAAATGGCAGCGCCAATTAAACCAAGTATACCTCCGCCAAATAACATTCCGCGGCCACCGCCGCCGCTACTTTCTTCATAATCGCTACTTTGCTTTCCACCGAACCATTTCATAGTTTCAATTTTCTTACGTTAACAGGCTGCTGCTTTAAAATGTTTCTTATTTTATATGAATAATATAGAATAATCACATAACTCTATGGTATAGGTTATTTTCTATTTTCACCCCAATACGTATATTTGTTTTATACACATGTGCTATGACAACCAAATTAACATTAACTGTAGAAGAGGGTGTTATAAAAAAAGCGAAGTCTTACGCAAAACAAACCGGCAGAAGCTTATCAGACTTGGTTGAAAAATACTTAGAGACGGTTACGGATGAAGACCAGGTGGCAAAACCAACTTTCTCCTAAGCTTACAAAATTAGCAGGCTCGGTTAAACTTCCGGCAAATTTCGATGAAAAGAAAGAGTTAACGGCCTATTTTGAAAGCAAGCATCTATGAAAACGGTATTTGTTGACACAAATATTCTTATCGATCTGCTGGCCAGCAGGCTCCCTTTCAGCAAGTTTGCTATCGAAATATTTGATTTGGCAGAGAGAAAGCAAGTCAGGCTCTACACTTCTTCTCATTCATTGGCTACAACACATTATTTACTTAAAAAGCACATGGGTGAAAAGGAATTGAGAGAAGTGTTGTATTCTCTTTTAGACTTTATAGATCTGTAGACATTTCTATTATTAAAAAGAGCCTGTTATCCAATCATAAAGATCTTGAAGATGCCATTCAGATATATGCAGCTAATTCAATTCCGGATATAGAATTTATTGTAACCAGGAATTTGAAAGATTTTAAAGATGCAGGTATAGCTGTTTTGCCTCCCGATGAGTTAAGCAAATTTTTGTACTAAAAGTATCGATAAAAAAAAGCACACGTTGGCCGTGAAAATCACATGAATGCCAAAGTTCCTTTTTTTTGGTATCGATCCTTCTTTATTTTTTGTTAATCGTAACTTGAGCGTTTAATCGGCATTTATGAAGAAAAACCTTACCCTTTGTCTCCTCGCAATTACATCCATGGCGCAGGCGCAACAAAAAAACATAATGGGGTTCAGTACCCAAAATGCAGCCAAGCAATTACAAACTGAGCAGCAATTTGATCAAAATATCAGCGCGGCCAATATTGGTAAAGCGCTGAAAGAGCTTTCCGCCTATCCGCACAACCTGGGCTCGCCGGGAAGCAAAGCTGTTGCCGAAAACATATTGAAACGGTTAAAAAGCTATGGTTTTGATGCCCGGTTGCAAACCTACAAAGTGCTTTTCCCAACGCCGAGAGTGCGCCTTTTAGAAATGACAGGGCCCACAAAATACACCGCTACCTTAAAAGAGCCCGCTTTAAAAGAAGATGCTACATCCGGCCAGGCAGGCCAGCTGCCAACCTACAATGCCTGGAGTGCCGATGGGGACGTAAAGGGTCAATTGGTCTTCGTAAACTATGGCCTGCCAAATGATTACGAAAAACTGGCCGCCATGGGTATAGATGTAAAAGGTAAAATAGTAATTACCAAATACGGACGATCATGGCGTGGTATAAAACCCAAACTGGCTTATGAGCATGGCGCTATCGGCTGTATTATTTATTCTGATCCTGCTAACGACGGTTACGCTGCAGGTGACGTGTATCCAAAAGGAGCATTTAAAAACGAAAGCGGTGTTCAGCGCGGGTCGGTAATGGATATCGTTATCTATCCCGGCGATCCGCTTACGCCGGGTATTGGTGCTACACTAAATGCAAAGCGATTGGACCGAGAGGACGCGCCAACCATTTTAAAGATACCTGTACTGCCCATAAGCTATAAAGATGCCAAGCCGTTGCTAGCTGCATTAGGCGGGCCGGTTGCGCCCGACGAATGGCGGGGTGCCTTACCCTTTACATATCATGTAGGGCCAGGTAAAGCTACCGTGCATTTAAAATTAGCTTTCAACTGGAATATGGTTACCGCTTATAATGTTATCGGAACAATCAAAGGTTCTGATTATCCTGATCAATGGGTTATTAGGGGAAACCACCACGATGCCTGGGTAAATGGAGCTGATGACCCGTTAAGCGGGCAGACAGCATTGTTGGAAGAAGCGAAATCAATTGGCGCTTTGCTGAAAACAGGATGGAAACCGAAAAGAACTATAGTTTACTGCGCCTGGGACGGCGAAGAGCCCGGGTTAATAGGGTCAACGGAATATGTAGAAGACTTTGAAAAAGAACTGCAGCAAAAAGCGGTAGTTTACATTAATACAGACGATGCAGCGCGTGGGTTTTTTGGTGCAGGCGGATCGCATGCGCTGGAGAAATTTGTTGGAGAAGTTTCTGAAAGTGTTGTTGATCCGCAAACAGGCGTTACAATAGGCGAGCGTTTGAAAGCAGCGGAGCTAATTGAAGCTACGACGGTAAAAGAGAAAAAAGAGATCCTTGACCGAAAAGGCATGTTGATCAGTGCGTTGGGATCTGGTTCTGATTATTCCTCGTTTTTACAGCATTTGGGCGTACCTACTTTAAATTTGGGATTCGGAGGAGAGGCGGATGGCGGCGAATACCATTCGATATATGATTCGTATGATAATTATGTTCGCTTTAAAGACCCTGGTTTTGTATACGGCGCAACCTTAGCAAAAACAGCAGGTAAGTCCGTATTACGGATGGCCAACGCCGATCTGCTTCCGTTTGATTTCAGAAGTCTTGCTGAAACGATAGAGCGTTACGCGAAAGAAGTATCAACGCTTGCTGATAACATGCGCGAGGCTACGCTGATGGAGAATCAACTTATCGCTGCAAAGGCGTATGTGTTGGCTGCTGATCCGAAGAAAAAAGAAACACCGCCTGTTGCAAAAGCCGAAGTGCCCAATGTGGAATTCGCGCCGCTTAATACAGCCATAGCTAAGTTTAAAGCCAGCGCTGATAAACTGGCCGGCGTTTTAACCAATGCTGACCTCTATGCCGACAATAAGGCCCTTAACGAAACCATTTACCGAGCTGAACAGCAATTGCTTTCAGCCCAGGGCCTGCCGCGCAGACCCTGGTACCGGCACACCATTTATGCGCCGGGATTTTATACAGGTTATGGCGTTAAAACTTTACCGGGTATCCGCGAGGCGATAGAACAACGGCAGTTTGCCGAAGTGCAACAGCAAATACAGGCCACAGCAGCAACTATAAGCAATCTGGCCGACTATCTGGATAAAGCGGGCCGGTAATGCGTTCAGCATCAAATAAAATTAGCTAAACGTTAATTAAAATATAAAATAAATTTTCTTACCTTTGCGTCCCCGCTGAACAAAACTCCGGGGGAATGTTGGACACATAAAAAGAATAAGAAATGGCAACTAAAATCAGATTGCAAAGACACGGTAAAAAAGGAAAACCTTTTTACTACATTGTAGTAGCAGACGCACGCGCACCTCGCGACGGACGTTTTATTGAGCGTATAGGTTCATACAACCCAAACACCAACCCCGCTACTATCGACATTAATTTTGAAAAAACGCTTGATTGGGTAAACAACGGTGCACAGCCAACTGATACCTGTCGTGCAATTTTGTCATACAAAGGTGTTTTATACAAAAAACACTTAGAGGGCGGCGTTAAAAAAGGCGCTTTAACCCAGGAACAAGCTGATGAGAAATTTGCAGCATGGACCGATCTGAAAGACGGAAAGATCACCGGTAAAAAATCAGACTTAACTTCTGCAAAAGATGAAGCACGTAAAGCTGCTTTAGCTGCTGAAGCTAAGCGTAATGCTGATAAAGCTGCTGCTATTGCTGCTAAAAACGCCCCGGTTGCTGAAGAAGCTCCGGCTGATGAAGAAGCTGCACCAGAAGCTGAAGAAAGCGCAGAATAATTATTTGGATAATATTACATGCAATGGCGAAGCATCCGAAAGGTTCTTCGCCATTGTTGTTTGGCCTCACCCCGGCCCTCTCCTAAAGGAGAGGGAGACCGCGTGGCTAATGGAACTAATCAAACAATAAAATAAAAAAGTCCTTTCCTTTAGGAGAGGATTTAGGAGAGGCATATGAAGATAGAAGATCATTTCCGCATAGGCAGCGTGCTTAAAACCAAGGGCCTTAAAGGCGAAATGCAACTGTATGTTGACTTTGACGGACTGGATGACATAAACTTTAATGCCCTGTTTATAGAGGTTGGCGGTAAGCTGGCACCCTACTTTGTTGAGTCAATAAAATACAATCAAAAAAACTCAGCTTACCTGTACCTGGAAGATGTTGATACTATTGAAAAAGCGTCTGCCCTGGTAAAAAAGGACATTTATCTGCCCAATAAACTTAAGCCTAAAAAACGCAAAAGCGATTTCACGTTAAAGGATCTGATAGACTTTACCGCCGTTGACGAAAACGAAGGCGAGTTGGGTGTGATAACTGCCATACATGAATATCCACAGCAATTAATAGCTGCTGTTACCTACAAAGGCTGCGAAGTGCTTTTCCCATTAAACGAAGCAACTGTTAAAGGTATTGATGTGGTTAAGGAGATCGTTATGGTTGATTTGCCGGATGGTTTGCTGGAGATATATTTGGATTAAGCCTCCTAACCCCCTAAAGGTGGAATGAAGGTTTGAATGTGCTTTTTAAAACTCCCCCTTCAGGGGGTTGGGGGGCTAACGGATTTGCTTACCTTTGCCTCATGCGTTTTGATATTATATCTGTTTTGCCTGCTTTATTAGAAAGCCCCTTTGCCCACTCCATTTTATTGCGGGCGCAAAAAAAAGGCATCAGCGAGATCCATGTACATAACCTGCGCGATTACGCTACCAACAAACAAAAAAGTGTAGACGATTATCAGTTTGGTGGTGGTAGCGGTATGGTAATGTCTATTCCGCCGTTTGCGGCTTGCATTGAAAAGCTAAAGAGCGAGCGCGAATACGACGAAATTATCTTTATGAGCCCCGATGGAGAAACACTTAACCAGCCTATGGCTAATCAGCTATCCTCCAAAAAGAACATCATTATTTTGTGCGGGCATTATAAAGGCATAGACCAGCGCATCCGCGATATTTATGTTACCCGCGAGATATCCATCGGCGACTACGTACTTTCTGGCGGCGAGCTACCAGCTGCTGTTTTGGTTGATGCAGTAGTAAGGCTGATACCGGGCGTTTTGAACGACGAAACATCTGCTCTTTCTGATTCTTTTCAGGATGGTTTGCTGGATGCACCTGTTTACACGCGCCCGGCAGACTGGAACGGCCATAAAGTGCCCGACATTTTGTTAAGCGGCCATGCCGGCGATATTGAAAAATGGCGGTTTGACCAGGCGGTTGAGCGTACAAAACAACGCAGGCCCGATTTGTTGGAATAGCCGTTAAAGCAATAAAACACGCTTTAAATGTATTGTAATTGGGCGCAATTTGTTAACAAAAAACAAATTGTGGAAATTTTTAAAATCGTTTTTTAATTCTCAAAAATTATCCCTATACTTGCAATCCGATTTTTAGGGGACTAAAAGTCGCTTTAAGAGCTTAAAATCATGGATTTAATAAAATTTGTAGAAGAGCAAACAGTAGTAGTTAACACTCTTCCATCTTTCAAAGCAGGTGATACTGTTAGCGTACATTATAAAATTAGAGAAGGTAACAAAGAACGTATCCAGGTTTACCAGGGCGTTGTTATCCAACGTAACAGCACAGGCGTTTCTGAAACTTTCACTGTACGTAAAGTTTCAAACGGTATAGGTGTTGAGCGTATTTTCCCTGCTAACTCACCAAACATTGATAAAGTTGAGGTTAACAGCTTTGGTAAAGTACGTCGCGCTAAATTGTTCTACCTGCGCGAGCTTACCGGCAAAGCTGCACGTATCAAAGCAAAACGCGTAGTAAAGTAATTTACTTTTTAAAAGTATATGGAAGCCTTTCTGGATTATTCGGAAAGGCTTTTTTGTGAGATAAGTTTCGACCAGTAGGGATAATACAGATCCTAATAAGCAAGTAGGATGCTCGCCGGTTTTTGGACGAAATTGAAACCCGAACAGTAGAGTGGCTACATTTCAACAAGATTATTTATTGAACAACCGGATCTCAGTTAATCATCTTACCTCCTATTAACCAATTTTTCAAATCGGTCTCGAATTTTAAAAGATCAAAATCCTTAAACTTGTATTTCTTTATAATAGGTGGAATTTCTTCAAGGAGTTTTACTGATACAATACGAACTCGCTCTTCGTCATTTATACTCATAAACTCATACATATTAAGCATTATATCTATATATAATTTCCTTTCCTTTTTTGAATGTCTGATACGTTGTTTCAGATTTAATTTCGGATCCTGACACATCAGGACAACCGTGATTCCATCAAGTTCTTTACCATATTTAATATTGGCAAAATATTGCCTATAACCTGCATCATCAAGTTTAAATAAAGCGGTATCAACTTTTGTTCCTTGAAAAAAGTCTGCTAATAAATTAAATCTCATTACTTTACAATTTTATTGCCGGGCTTCCAAGCTCGGTGCTGGTCACCAAATAAAAGGCTGCACCATGATTTATGATACAGCCTATCTTCCTTTGTGGGCTACTATTTAAGTAGTTTGTTTTCTTAGGCTATTAATAACTGTCCTAAGCCTTAGCGGGTAACTCGGCCAACACGGTTCTTCCACCTTTAACTACTTCGCCAATCTCAACATTAACTTTTGATCCTAAAGGCAAAAACACATCCACCCGTGAGCCAAACTTAATAAAGCCAAACTGCTCGCCCTGCTCTACCTTATCGCCTTCTTTTACGTACCATACAATACGGCGGGCAAGCGCGCCGGCAATTTGGCGGAACAATACCTGCTGACCAACTTTATTTTCTGTAACTACCGTAGTCCGCTCATTCTCTGTTGATGATTTTGGATGCCATGCTACCAGGTATTTGCCCGGGTGGTATTTAAAATATTTTACCACACCACTAATAGGGTTGCGATTAACATGCACGTTAACCGGCGACATGAATACCGAAACCTGTATGCGTTTGTCTTTCAAGAACTCCGGTTCTTCGGTGTCTTCAATTACTACCACTTTACCATCTGCCGGGCAAAGCACAATCTTTTCATCCTGGGTAATGCTGAGCTTAGGGCTGCGGAAAAACTGAACGATGATTACAAACAGCAGGAACGAAAAGATGTAAATTATCCATCTAATTACAACCGCTTCCGGAAAATAAAATTGTATGGCCGCATTTAATACAAATATGAAAAGAATGCAAAGCGCCAGTGAAGTGTATCCCTCTTTATGAAAAGTCATTGATATAAATTTTATGCAAAACTAAACATTTGTAACAAAGTATAGGTATGCGTATACAATTGGTGCAGCCATCAATAATCCGTCAAACCTGTCTAGCAAGCCGCCGTGCCCCGGTAGTATACCGCCAGAGTCCTTTACATTCAGGCTGCGTTTTAACATAGATTCTATCAGATCACCTACGGTACCAAATATGCTTATCAGCACTGCCATCCATATTAAATGCTGTAATGGCACTTCAGTGTAAAAACTATCGAAGATAAATGCTATGCCTATGGTTATAGCTATGCCGCCAATAAAACCTTCCCATGTTTTTTTTGGCGAGTGTCTTTCAAACAGCTTGGTTCGGCCAAATTTACTTCCTACCAAATAAGCACCGGTATCATTACCCCAAAGCATTATCAGGAAGGCCAGCGGTAAATGATGGTTGAAATTGCCGTTTATATAGCCCAGGGCATGAAAAAAACAAAACGGAATAATGGTAAACAACAAGCCGAAAAAGGTGTAGGCTATATTGGTAAAAGGCGCTTCGGTCTTTTTAAATAGCTCCTGTATGGCAATAGCACTTAACGTAACGGGCAGCAATAAAATAAGCTTGTGGGCGCTTTCATCATATGCTATCAGTACAAATATTACATATATAAAGGCACCGTTGATTAAGGCGGTTGGGCGGTTGGGGCTTATTGAGGCTGATTTTAGCAAACCGTAAAACTCCCACAAACAAAAACTCCCCAATAAAAAGTAAAAAACATCAAAGGTATATTGCCCGGCTAAAACAGACGAAAGCATTACTATAATAAAGAAGAAGCCGGTAATGGCACGGGTTTTCATAAAAAAATTAAAATTGATTAAGTACCATTAACTCTATTGCACTGCTGAAGTTTTCCTGATGAATGTAAACTTC
>Ga0247814_10000544_pt1 | contig 29049 bp, 27 predicted proteins | sample UWRJL179409R1_FD_179947 | JGI IMG/M metagenome (GOLD analysis project Ga0247814, IMG submission 179947) | Plant litter microbial communities from Arlington Agricultural Research Station in Wisconsin, United States - UWRJ-L179-409R-1 | ecosystem: Environmental > Terrestrial > Plant litter >... | reverse complement strand
GCCGCAGCCATGGGCATGTACTGGTTGTACATGGCCTGGACCGGCTACAAAGCAGTGGATGACACAGTCTGGGCACGCAAGCTGTTCGTGTTCTCGATCTTCACCATCACTGCGTTGAGCGTCATGATGTCCCTGGACTTCAAGGTGCCGGCAGAGTTGCTGCTGACGTACGCGCCGTAAGGTTTAAAGGCTGGACGAAAAACCCCGCACATTGAGAGATGTGCGGGGTTTTTTGTTGCCTGGCGTAAAGCCCCTCATCGGAACGCCGCCCGCCCAGCCCTCTCCCAGAGGGAGAGGGGGCCGACCGAGTTGTCTCGAGTCCACCGCCGACCTGCAAAGTCGTGGCGATTATGGATTCGGTAAAGTGCGTTCAGGTCGGTGTATGTCGTCAATATCCTGCGTTCGGTTCCCTCTCCCTATGGGAGAGGGCTAGGGTGAGGGTTGCGAGTGGAGTTCAAAACCCCTAGATTTGGATCCAACCCCGACAGTGATAGCACCAAGCCATTTTTTCGGTGTTTTACTGCCGTGATTCGAGCTTCTTCATGTACTGATCAAAAGGCTGGGCGAAATGACTGAGAGGATGACCTGCGACGAGCGTTTTATTGCCCTGGCCCAAGAGCTGAACTACGACATTTATGGTGAGAACACCGCTGGCGGCAATTACGCGCCGCTGATACGTCATCATGATGAGCTGTACATCAGCGGCATGGTGCCACGCACTCACGGCAAGATTCAGTATCCGGGTCGCGTCGGACTGGAGCTGACCCTCAAGGATGCGCAAGCCGCTGCGAGCATCAGTGCGATGCGTTGTCTGGCGCTGATTGTTGATGCGGTGGGTTCGCTGGACAAGATCAAGGCGTTGTTGCGGGTGACGGTGTATGTGAAGTCGACGCCGGACTTCGTTGACCTGAGCGAAGTCGCCAACGGTGCCTCGGACGTGTTCAGTCATGTGCTCGGCGATGCCGGCCGGCACACGCGCACCACAGTCGGTGTTTATCAGTTGCCGAAGAATGCGGCGATTGAGGTGGACATGATTGTAGCGTTGCATCCTTCGGCTTGAGGGTGGTTTAGCGGCTTGCCCTCACCCTAGCCCTCTCCCAGAGGGAGAGGGGACTGACCGAGGTGTCTTGCGCCATACATCGACCTGAGAGGTCGAGGTGATAACGGATTCCGCACAGCACTTTCATTTCGGGGGCGATTGTGGATTCGGCACATCACTTTCATTTCGGCGTACTTCTACAATATCCCCAAATCGGCTCCCTCTCCCTCGGGAGAGGGCTGGGGTGAGGGGCGAGGATTTTCGCCTTCTCACAAATCCCAAGCCGGACAACAAAAAGCCCCGCACTGAATCCCAGTGCGGGGCTTTTTCGTACAGCGGCTGCGCTATTACTGCGCGGCGATGCTATAGCCATCGAACGCAGTCTGCTGTTGCAGCGCAGTGATGATGTTCTTGCGGTTAACCGCCTGCTCGGTGCCAGCGTTGTCGACGAAGACTTCGCTTTCCAGCTCCGCTTCTTCGCCTTCACCGACGAAGGTGAAACCGAGGAACTCCAGTGCTGCACGGTCAACGTTCAGGCGCGAGCGCGGCGTGCGCAGTGGCAAAGTCACGCTGATGCCGTCCTTGCTGATGGTGAAGATTTCGACTTCTTTCTTCTTCGCAGCCTTGCTCTTGCCGCCGCTCGGATTGCTGATCGCCTGATGGGTCTGGTTCAGCACTTTCAGCGCGAGGCCGTAAACGATTTCCTGGAACGCTGGATCGTCCTTGAAGCTGGACAGGATGCGGCCGATCGAGAACTTGCTGCTGAGGTCTTCAAGGGCGGCGAGGTCGGCGGCTTCGGCGTCTTTCAGCGCCTTGAGTTCGCCCATCAGCTCGTAGGCCTTGTCGTCATCGAAACTGTCGTGAGCCTGACGGATCGCCGCGCGCAGCTCGCGGATCTGGTCGCTTTCGCGGGTCGACTGGAACGCGTCCAGGACCATCTCGCTGATGATTTTGGCTTGTGGCAGGTGTTGTGAAAGATTGATGGAGTTTTCGTATTCCGCTTTGGACGATTCGGTGACTACGGATTCAGCGGTGTTGAAATCGGACATTGAAATTTCACTACTTTTTAACTGGAGTGGAGATGAGAAAACCGAGGGCTTTTTCAGGCCGACTAATTTAGGGGAGCGCGGCGGCGTTGTCACGGAGCAACGGTCTGCCGGTCGAGTTTTTTCCCGCAGTGGGTTATTTCCGGCGCGGCCGTTCCATGGCAATCACCGAGGTCTCAAAACCCAGGCTGGCAAAAAAAGCCTCTGCGCCTTCGCGCCCGGCACGCAGCACCCACGTGATATCCGGGTTGTCGCCCATGATGTGCTCGACCAGTGCGCGGCCAATCCCCTCACGCCGATGCTGGTCATCGACCACCACCATCGACAGGTAACCGTTGGACAAACCATCGCTGATTCCGCGGGCGAATCCGATGATCTGCTCACCCTCGACGGCGACGGCGGTGCGCTGAGAGTTCTTGATCAGCAGGGCGAAGTGTTCAGCTGAGCCGGTGCGATGGCCCCAGCCATGCTCCCCGAGAAACTGCCGCACCGATTGCGTTTCGGCGGGCAGCAAATCACGTACGTTGAGAGTGTTGTTCATCTGCTGTTCGGATCCTTGTCAGCGATTCTTCATGGAAGGTGGAGCGCGCAGCCTCAGGATTTCCCCCACGTCTGCATCGCAAACTCCACGAACCGGCGCAATTTTGGCAAGCGATAGCGATCTGGCGCGTAGAGCAGATGCATCGGTCGGCTGGGTGGCTGGAAGTCGGCGATCACCTTCACCAGTCGGCCTTCACGCAGGTCTTGTTCTACCAGCGCATCCGGCAGCATCACGATGCCCATGCCGGTGCGTGCCGCCTGATGCAGCCCGGCGGAACTGTTGATCAGCATAGGCCCGCTGACGTCGACCATGATTTCCCCGTCGGGGCCGCCGAGGCGCCAGCGTTTTTCCACCGATTGCCAGTCGTCGCCGGCGGGATAGGCGAACGACAGGCAGTCGTGTTGTTGCAAGTCTTCCGGGGTTTTCGGCATGCCGCGCCGCGCGACGTATTGCGGCGAGGCGCACACGGTCAGGGTGTAGTCGATCAAGGGCCGGGCGATCAAGTTGGACTGGTCGAAATTGCCCAGCCGAAACGCCACATCGAGGCCGCTTTCCAGTAGATCGGGACGGCTGTTGGTCAGGATCACATCGAGTTTGACCTGGGGGTACAGCAGGGAAAACTCACTGAGCGCCGGGGCCAGCCGTTCAACGCCGAAGGTCAGCGGCGCGGTGAGGCGCAGCATGCCCCGGGGTTGATCGAGGGTCTGCTCGGCGAGGCGTTCGGAATCGGCGACCAATCCCAACACTTCCAGACAGCGCTGGTAGTAAACACTGCCGAATTCAGTGAGGCGCTGACGCCGGGTGGTGCGTTGCAGCAGTTGCACGCCGAGCCGTCGTTCCAGCGCGCGCAGATGATTGCCGACCATGGTCGTCGACATATCGCACTGCAACGCGGCCGCCGTCATGCTCCCGGCTTCGACGACTTTGACGTACACGCTCATCGACTGGAACAGGTCCATTATCAAGCTCTGCTTTTAAATGAATGAAGTTTTGCCGAGTTTATCCAGTTTCGCTGGCTAACCATACTGCCAGCACACCGACCTGCACTGGAGTTTGAAGTCATGACCGCCGCCCTGATGAACACCTACCAACCACTGGCCTTGAGTTTCACCAAAGGCCTCGGCACTCGCCTGTGGGATCAGGCCGGCCGCGAGTATCTGGATGCGGTGGCCGGTGTCGCGGTGACCAATGTCGGCCACTCGCACCCGCGGATTGTTTCGGCGATCAGCGAGCAGGCCGGGTTGCTGCTGCACACATCGAATCTGTACAGCATCGACTGGCAGCAACAATTGGCCAAACGGCTGACCGAGCTGTCGGGCATGGAGCGGGCGTTCTTCAATAACTCCGGTGCTGAGGCCAATGAAACGGCATTGAAACTGGCGCGTTTGTACGGTTGGCGCAAGGGCATCGAACAGCCGCTGGTGGTGGTCATGGCCAACGCATTCCACGGCCGCACACTTGGCACCTTGTCGGCCAGCGATGGTCCGGCGGTGCGCCTGGGTTTCAACGAATTGCCGGGGGATTTCCTCAAAGTGCCATTTGGTGATCTCGCAGCGCTGGAGCAGCTGCAGCAAAAGCACGGCGAGCGCATCGTGGCGATTCTGGTCGAGCCAATCCAGGGCGAAAGCGGTGTGCAGCTGGCGCCGCCCGGTTACCTGAAAGCGCTACGCGAACTGTGCAATTGCCATGCGTGGTTATTGATGCTTGATGAAATCCAGACCGGCATCGGCCGCACCGGGCGTTGGTTCGCGTTTCAACATGAAGGCATCGTCCCGGATGTCATGACTTTGGCCAAAGGACTGGGCAACGGCGTGCCGATCGGCGCGTGCCTGGCCCGAGGTAGGGCAGCGGATCTGTTCACACCCGGCAGTCATGGCAGCACCTTCGGCGGCAATCCACTGGCGTGTCGGGTCGCTTGCACGGTGCTGGATATCATCGAAGAACAGGGCCTGCTGGAAAACGTCCGGATTCAGGGGCAACGGCTGTTGACTCATCTGCGTGCAGAGCTGGCGGACAATCCCAATGTGCTGGCGATTCGCGGGCAGGGCTTGATGATCGGTATCGAGCTGAAACAACCGGTGCGTGATCTGACCCTGATCGCCGCGCGGGATCATGGGCTGTTGATCAACGTCACGCGGGGCAAGACGATACGGCTGCTGCCACCGTTGACGATTGATGAGCGGGAGGTGGAGATGATTGTCAGAGGAGTTGGACGGATTGTTTCCGCGAATTAATGGATATCCGATAACCCTGTGGGAGCGAGCTTGCTCGCGAAGGCGTCGTCACAGTCGACATTAATGGCGAATGCTCGACCGCATTCGCGAGCAAGCTCGCTCCCACACGGGAAGCCTCTAGTCCGGATAATCCGCCAGATCCGGCGCCAGCATCCGTGTCTTCGCCTTGCCATTCGAATTGTGCTGAATGATCTCGCGCGGCTGCCCCTGTTCATTGAAAAACACCTGACCGATCCCCGCCGAATTCCATAAGCGTTCACCTGCCTCAGCATGTTCCGGCGTGTACGGCACGATGCGCATGCGTCGGCGTTTGGTGAACCAGTTCAGCGGGGAGCGTGGCGAGTAGAGCCAGCGGTTGAGGCGGTCGAACCATTCCAGCAGGCTTTTCGGAAACTCGTTCTTGATGCCGCTGCTGGTGATCTGCCAGATTCGCGGACCGGCCTTGCGGTGGCGGATAAGCACTTCGTAGACGAAGGAATAATGCACGTCGCCGGACAGCACCACGTAGTTACCCGGCGTGCGCGAGTGGCGGAAAATATTCAGGATCACTTGCGCGGCGCCGCGATGGGCCATCCAGTTTTCCGCGTCGACCAGCAGCGGGTAACCGCACCAACTGAAGACTTTTTGCACCGTTTCGATCAGCTTCACGCCGAAGATCGGTGCCGGGGAAACGATGATCGCTGACGGGTGATCGAGCAGTTCCTGTTGCAGCTCGCTCAACGCCTCCCAATCGAGCAGGCCCGAGGGTTGCTTGAGTGCCATCTCACTGCGCCAGCGCCGGGTGCGCGTGTCGATGACCACCAGCGCCGGGCTGCTCGGCAGGACGAAATGCCATTGTTGAAAGCGCAGCAAATCATCGATCAGAGCATCCTGCACCGGGCTGTCGAGATATTGGTCATCACCGCTGGCGCTTAGCCCCTGGGTTTTCTCCAAGACATCCTTGAAGGCATCGGGATTATTGCCCCAGCCCTGACACAACATATAGGCGATCAGCGCGTTGCCGATAATGCGCTTGGAGAACGGATGACCATAGGCCGTTTCCTCCCATTGCGCAGACAGGTTCCAGTCATCGGTGATGTCGTGATCGTCGAAAATCATCAGGCTCGGCAGATGCGCCAGCGCGCGGGCGACCTTGTCCAATCCAGCCTTGAAGGCATCGATGCGACTCTGTTCAAGGGTGTAGCGCTTGAGGCGTTCGGGCGTCAGTTCAGGAGCTTGCGGATTGATCAGCGACCAAGCCGTCGGCGACCACACCAACAAGTACATCGCCATGACTTCGGCGAAGGTCACCAAGTGATTGTCAGCGCTGCTGCTGGTGAAAATCGGCTTACGCGCACCACCGAAAAATCGCTCGCGCAATGTCTCGTTGCTTTCCAGCGCCGGTAACAAATCCGCACGGTGGTAGTAACTGGCCGGGTGTTTGTAGAGCTTGGCGCTATCGCTGACCACGGCGCCTTCGAGGTGTTCATCGAACAGTCCGAGCCGATCGATCAAGGCATGAATCGCCCGCAACATCGGCCCGGCCACGTCGTCGGCGTAGACCTGGTCGCCGCTCATCATGAGCAGGGCGGGGCGTTGTTGCGGGTCGGTCTCGGCTGCCAACAATTGGTCGACGCAAAGCAAACCATCCGTTGCCGGGTGATGCGGCTTGCGGCAGGAGCCATGTAGCAATTGGTCGATTCGCGAACGTATGACGAAGTTCGGGCAGCGGGCATCGCCGTAAAGTAAGTGCGGCGCCCAATCGGCAATTCCGCTTGCCGTCTCATCAATCAGCAAGTCGTAATCGACCCGCGTGTCGCAGGGTAGCGGGGTAGTTAATGCAACATCGATCAAATGCACGAAAGCATGCTGGCCCACCGCGATGGTCGTACAGTTGCCATCGTCCAGCGGTATATCGGCGACATCTTGCAGACGCAGCGTCAGCGAAAGCTTGCGGCTTGCGACCAGCCACATCACCAGGCGTGCCGGTTCCAGTCGCCGCAGCAAAGGGCCCGCCAGTATTGCAGGCAGTGAGGCGGGGGAATCAGGCGATAGCGCGGAAGCAGGCATCCGGTGTCAGGACTCTAAGTGCAGGTCGGCGATCATAGCGCAGGCAGCAAACGGCGTTCAGCGAGATGTTTGCGTGAGGCTCAAATCCACCAGGTTCCACTGGGTATCGCCATCTGCGCCCGCGACTGCTTGCATGGAGCAGCTGTAGTTGTAGACGACCGTCGCGGCCAACATGTTGTCTGCCGAGATAACCGCGGTGACTTTATAAATCTGGTCGTTCTGGCGGCTAGCTTTGAAGGCCGGGCCAATCACACGCTCTGTGGAGGGGAAACGCAGAGCGTGCTGTAACGCCGGAATGCACATGACAACGGCCATGTAGGATCGGTCAGCGTCTGCTCCATTACCAGCAGCCTGGCGTTTGGCATTGATGACGGCGCGATCGGTCTCGTTGAAATCGTTGACGATAAGGTTTTCGGATAAGGTTTTTCGCGACCGGCCACGGTAATCAGGAAGCAATGCAGATTCCGGCGGTTCAGACTTTTGTGTCGTGGCATTCGGCGCGGCAGAAGCGGCTGTGGCGACCGCTGCTTGCGCAGGTGCCGGCGGCGACACCGCTTCGGCCACTGCAACGGCCGGCTCTGCCGGCGCGATGACCTGTGTTTCAGCGGAGGGCATGAGTTGTTGGGATGTCTGCGCTGTTGTCTCGACGGTTTCGGCAGATTTCTTGTCGGGAAACAACGACAGCGAAATGGAAAGCACCACCATGGCCACAATCACACCGCCCGCCACGCCGACAATGTTGCCGAAGAACAGATTCCAGTTGCCGCGGTTCTTCACCACCCAGCGCCACATGAAACCCCAGGTAGCGACAAAAACCACTAAATGCAGAAAATCCATTCGATCCTTTCCTTAAACCTTCTAAACCTGAAACCAACGCATGTTCGAGGTGAACGCTGATGATGGGCAGCACGATAGCAAAACAGATGCACCGTCCGATCAAGTGTTGGGGAAATAATTCACCGCCAGAAACATCAAGGTGATCATGCCGGCAGTGAAGCCACACACCGCGCCCAGCAACTGACGTGCAATCGGATGTTCGGGTTGGCGGCGATTGGCGACCCACATCCACACGCCCGCGAGGACACCGGCGCTGGCCATGAAAACCACCAGGCTGCGATCCAGGTTGGTCGTCGCCATCGAGGTGCCAATGAGCCCGCCGTAAATCAGTGTGAAGACAATGCCAGTCACCACGCTACTGCCGGCGCCGGCAAGGTTGGCGAGTAACAGATTCCACTCGCCGCGTTGCTTCACCACCCACAACCAGGTTCCGCCCATTACCAGCAAGCACAACAAAGCATCCATTGATTTATTCCCGAGCGCCCGTTAACAGAAGCGCTTGATACGCCTCCATCGAAAGTGGACGGCAAGATAGCAAAATAGTAGCTTCGCGCCACCTTCTTCCACTGCGTAACGGACTACACATGCCTACCGTTTCTTCTGTCTCGCGCCTGCTCAGCGCTTTCCTCCTCGCCACCGTTATGACCCCGGCGCTTGCCGGCTGGGATGAAACCCCGGAGGTCGCCTGGAAAGGATACCTCGCCGATTGTCAGAGTTTTCAGGACGTAGTGAACAGAGTCCAAAGCGGGGCCATGACGAGCAGGCAAGCGATGAACCGCGTCGACAGCTTGAATCACACTCTTTACGTCCATCGCGATCACCTTGCCCCGGCAAGCCTTGCCTCTCCCGAATATGCCCGTTGCGAAACCGTCATTGCCCAAGCGTTCGAGATCCGCAACAAGGAGGAGCCGGTCCTGGTCGCCGAGCTTCAAGAGCAATACTACAAGGATCAGGCCGAGCACCAGAAATCCCCGGAATACAAGCGCGCCCGTGCTCTGGGCTTTAGCGACGTCGGCGGAATCGGCAAGCTCAAAGAACTCGCCGAGGAATCGGAAACGGATGGCGAAGCGTATCTGAAGACGTTGATGATTAAGGTCGACTGGAAATGCGGCCGGCATTTCCGCGCGGTGCAATACGTCAAACCCTATGTGGTCTACTTCGTCGGCCCCAATGCGGGCAGCTGCGCCGTCTACAGGGAAGTCGCGGTGCTGGGTGGACCAATGGTAGAGCGGGGCGACCCCATCGACGAGAACTTGATATTCCAGTACGTAGGATGGAAGACGCTGAAGGGAGCGGGTGGGTTTCCGATCAAGATTCGAGTGGTGAAAGTGCGCAAGTGATTTGCCGGGTTTTTTATTCAACCAGAGGATGGACAGATGATCGACTTCAACAACAAAGGCTTCTTCAAACTCAAGCAAAACAATGAATACGCCGAGCGCGTTACCTCCCTCTTGCTGGAAGGTGAAGAAGTGATCGACGCCTACAAGGCCATGCGTGACGGCGTGGTGTTTACCAACAAACGCATCATCGCGGTCAACGTTCAGGGGATTACCGGCAGCAAGAAGGATTTCACTTCCTTGCCGTACAAGAACATCGTCGCCTACTCCGTGGAAACCTCGGGAACGTTCGATCTGGATTCGGAGCTGGAGATTTACTTCTCGTCACTGGGGAAGGTGAAGTTCGAATTCACCGGGAAGACCTCGATGGTGGAGATTTCCAAGTACATCTCGAAGCATCTGCTGTAACGGCTCAGCCCATTACAAGATGTCTTTCAAATAGCCCTTGAGCGCGAGGAGCGGCTGATCCAGCTGCTCCAGCGAACGCGCCTCGCTGAAGTCAGCAGACAACTTGTGCAACTCGCGCCCCAGCGGTTTCTCGACACCGCCCAAGGCGTCCATCGCCAGCCCCAGGCATTCATTCATCTTGAACTGAATGGTCTCGACATCCCCACGCCGCACCAATAGTTCGAAAATGTCTTTCTGGTAATCACCCATGACCATGTCGTCCCGCAAAATCGGGCTCAGGCCTTCTTCCTCGTAAGCGAGTTTGAGAGAGAAAAGGGCGACTGTTTCCAGTGACGTTTCCATGGGGTGCCTTTAGCGACGTCCGTCAGTGTGAGAGTTGATGACTGGAGGCAGCCACCGTCAGGTGCAAGATGCGCTGGGCTGCCTTCAGAGTGGCGGGATTATACGGAGCGGGATCAACAAGTGCAGCCAAAAGGCGAGGCCGGGCACGCTTAAGCCGATCAATAACCTTCACGGGATTGAGCGGAATTTCCATCGGAGGTCGGCGAGTATTATGGTGAGCCTTCACACACTCGACGTTAACTGTTGAACAGGAATGGAGTGACGACCATGGAATACGACGACAAACTGATGGAAGACGCTGTGCTTGCCCTGTTGGCAGCACTGAGTTCCGACGACGGCAATGCCTGGAAAGGGTTCGACTTCGAGATCATGAACCGATTGCATGAACAGGGTTTCATCAGTAACCCGGTGAACAGGAACAAGTCGGTCTGGCTGACGGAGGAGGGGCTGGAGCGGGGGCGGGCGATAGCAGCGCGGTTGTTTGGGGGAAGTGCTCAGGCTGAGCCTGCAAACGACTCCGACACCTGAGTTCGTGCTATGTCACGTGCGAGCCGCGCGGTGGTGAGCTTTCAGCATTGCGCGTCCACTTTCCGGCAGGCGAAAAAAAAGGCCTTGCTAAGCAAGACCTTTCTTGATTTTGGTGCCCGAGGGAGACTCGTGCGTGCCATATATTTCAAGTCTTGCAGCCTGATTATACATTCGGGGATACACGCAGGGATACACGGTAAAGTTTGCTTCAGTCTTTGGCGTGATGGCTCTCCGTCAACCGTCCAGCTATCCTCATTTTTTTCTTGCGAATAGTGACTATGACAACCTCCATCCCCGCCTTCAACGAACAAGGTTTTCTTCCTGAAGGTATCCATACTTGTTCGGGCTCCGAGTTTATCGAAAAATTCTGTTCGGAGAATGAAATCCGACAAGATTTCAGGAAAGCTGCTGTCGATATTTTCGATTTCGCAGCATCTAGGAATGCGAATTATGTATTTATTGGTGGATCTTTCATAACAGAGAAGAAAGACCCACACGATCTAGATGCGTTGATAGTTCTTAAGAGCCGAGAGCATATTCCTACAAAGAACGAACGACTTCTGATATCAGGGCGGCGCTTGGATGTAATGTTTTGTTCGGAGGATGATCCGAAAATTCTAAACGCCTTTATTCACTTGCTCCAAAATGGAAGATTTAATCAAAATCTTGGAATCATTCAAGTTTTGTTAAATTCTAGTCAGGCCGCCTGGGAAATACGTCAATTTACAGATGATGATACCTATGAGGTTATTAAGCGTGCATATATAAATAGGGAGCTTATAGAACTCAATGAGCCGGCAGGGGTATTGGTTACGGTTCACGGTATTATGTCCAACGGAGGGTGGAATACCCATGTGTTGCCTGCAGCGAGTAATCAAGGGTGGATCGTAGCTCCGTACTTCTATGGGTTTGAGACGCCAGACATACTGCTGAATAAAGGTAAGCGTAAAGCAGCAGTTGACGACTTTAGGGAGTGGATTTATGACATCCAGCAGACCTATTGTCAGAATGGTGAGAAGATTTCTGTTATCGCGCATTCGTTTGGAACGTATCTTGTTGGAGCCTACATGTCAGGTTTTGAGGAGGTTCCTCCTGTGACATTTAATACTATCATTTTGACAGGTAGTATTCTGAATGAGAATTATGATTGGGCTGCTTGTGCAGGAAATAAAGTTGGGAGGGTTAGAAACGAGATTGCTCCAAACGATCAGTGGGTGAAGTGGATGCCAGATAAAAAATGGATCGAGCTTGATCCGCTTTTTGGTCGAGCAGGAGTTAACGGATTTAATAGTGACTCATCAATACTTGATCAGCCACGTAATAATATTTTTGATCATAATAATGTTATTAAGCGCGACGTTATTCGAACGATGTGGATGCCTTATCTGAATAGCAACAAGGGTGCTGGGATGAAAGAGTTTTTTGAATATCTGAAAAGAAATGCGTCTGCTAATCCATAGGAAAGGTTTTGTTACTCAGGTATTAAATACCCCTGGGGACCCTGTAACTTGCTATGAGATACGGGGTCGGAAACCCGCGGGGATTTGTTAGTGGAAGAACTCAAAAGTTACTGAAATTTCAGTCATTGAAATTGAAAGAATCACGTTGAAAAACAGCCATCGTTACCGTATCGGTAATGGTGAGCCCAAAGACGTAATTCCGCAGGGGAAATGCACAAGTGAACCGGTAATTCACCGGTTTTACCTGTTCGCTAGCTGGTAGTTCTCTCGCTAACAATGTCCAGCGGGGTTCCGACCCAGTGAGCTTGGATAATATTCAGGGGCACCTCACCCAGCGAGCATTTCGCTGATGGCGTTACCAGTACCGGGGAGCGGGGCTAAGCCCCTTTAATTCACGTGTTACTAATGTTACCTGTGTAACAGGCTTGATTAAGTCATTGATTTGTATAGATAAAATAAGGTTACACCTCTCGCTGACCGTTCTGTCAACCAATGTTACAGGGCGCATACGTGTTACGAAGTGCTCCTCTGGAGATGGGCTAGGATTTGACCGAATTCGACAAGATCGTAGAGTGGCGTTCAGTGGATTAGCCTATCCGTAGAGACTGTATAGCCTGTTACAAACGGGTCCGGATAGCACGACGCGGAGAACCTTCTGGCTCTGATTTTGCGTATGATCAGCTAAAGGCAACCAGGCCAAGGAATTTAAGACATTTTGAGTGAGAATATGAAGCAATCTGTTGCGTTCCAAACGCGAGCACGAACGATCGACCATTTAGGGCGTGAGCAGATTGCTGACGTCCCAACTGCTGTCAGCGAACTTTGGAAGAACGCTTACGATGCATACGCACGTGAGGTCTCGTTGCACATCCACGGTGACGTCGATTTCCCCGTGTCTGTGATGCTGGATGACGGGCACGGAATGACTCGGGAACAGTTCCTCGATAAGTGGCTCGTTGTTGGTACGGAGTCAAAAGCAGGCAATGATCTCGTTCCCGAAGAGTTGCGGAAAGGCTTAAGCGAGCGACCTAAGCAGGGTCAGAAAGGAATCGGAAGATTGTCAGTCGCGGCATTAGGTGCGACGGCCCTTATAGTTTCGAAGCAGGCGAATAACGAATTTGTTGCATGCTTAGTGGATTGGCGGTTATTTGAAAATCCCTTTCTCCTGTTACAGGATGTAAGGTTGCCCGTTAGGACCTTTTCTGAATCTGAAGAACTCCTAGCTCTTTTGCCTGAGATGCAGAAAGCTTTGCTGGAGAACTTATCAGGGTCACCTAGTGACGAAGTTCGACAGACTAGACTGACGTTCGCTTGGTCGGAGTTTGATAAGCTGGTGATGGAGCGAGATAAAGTAAAGGACGCCGTATCTGATCAAATTAAGTTCGCTGCAGAACAAAAATTCAACCTAGATAAATTCCTTAACGAATGGGGTGTTTGGACAGGTGAGAAAGATTCAGGTACGGCTATTATCATCTCTGAGTTGAACTCGGCCTTGCTAGCCTGGATCTCGAATGGCGTAGCTACAAAAACTGATGAATCTGACTCAATAAAAGCTTCAATGATAAGAACTCTGTCGGGTTTTTCCGACCCTTACAGTCCCTTACATGAGGCCCTTCAATACCGAGTTGTAATCCATGAGCGTGCGGGGGAGAAGGTTGTAGTTAGCCAAGAGGCACATTATGGAATCGAGTTTTTAGAAAGCTTAGACCATAGCCTGATTGGCAGTGTGGACGAATATGGGGTGTTTCGCGGTAGAGTCACCGTGTTTGGTAAAGATGTGGGTAATGTTGAAGTTGTGCCTTCGCATCCTGTACCGACGGCGTATAAAGAAAGAGTCGGGAAGTTTGCCCTATGTATTGGAGCGTTCGAGCCACTAGTAAAGAACAGTTCGTTAAGTGAAGAGGTTTATGCCAAAGTCACAGAGCGCGCGGAAACTCACTCAGGTTTGAACGTTTATCGAGACGGTTTAAGAGTGATGCCTTATGGCCGCCCTGAGAACGATTTTTTCAAAATTGAAGAGCGTAGGCAGTTTCATGCGGGCCGTGAATTTTGGGCAAGTAGACGGATATTCGGCCGAATAGCAATTAGCCGTGCAGAAAATCCAAATTTGAGAGATAAGGCAGGGCGTGAAGGTCTGATTGATAATGGCGCTAGTAGAGCAATCCAATCACTTATTATTGATTTGCTTAAGGTTACTGCGCGCCGATACTTCGGCGGGGACGCGCCAGTACGAAAAGAATTGCTTCCCGCAGTAGAAGCTGAAAATAATGCCGCTGCGAAAAATGCTAAGCAAGCGCGAAGTAGTCAGCTGAGTAACTTCAAAACATATGTTAAAAGCCAGTTACCCGAGCTCGAACTCGCTCTCTCTCGTGTCGGATCTTTGGCTGAGCAGCTTAAAATTATTTTGGCCAAAAACGACTTGGATGAATTGTGGAGGCTTTCATCCGAAGTTGATGAGCTGGAGGATATGCGGTCAGGGCTGAAGTTACCACCAAAACCCAAGGTGCTAGGAAAGTTTGAAGATAAATACAAGGAGTATAGGGATCAGTATGTAGCGTTGGCTGAAATGGCGGAGTCAGTGCGGCAGGAATGGGCCTTCGAAACTGAAAGACTGAACGCGAAGCCAGCGATTGATGTCGTTAGGAATCGATTTGCGAGTACTCAGAGTGCGCTTGCGGATCAGCTTGTACGGATGCGACGATCTATCACGGATTTGCTTTCTTCTGAGCAGGCACGGATTGTAGGCGATATTCAAGTCGATCAGAAAGAGTTCTACAAAAAGGTAAGTCCGTTATTATTTGAGGTTGAAGAAGGACGTGTATCTTTAAGTGTAGCTCTTTCTGAAATGGATGAAGTTAGATCTCAGTTGAATGAAAGCTTTTCTGCAAAGTATGAGGCATATAAGAGAAGCCTTGAGCAACTGTCGAAGGGGATAGATTTGGATGGTGCATTTGCATATGTAGGTGCGCGAACCGAAACACTAGAAGGCCGGCTAGAGAAAATACAGAGTTTGGCTCAAGTCGGTATTAGTGTTGAGATACTAAGTCATGAGTTAAATGTTTTGGATCGTCGACTCCAAACGAGTCTTGATAGATTGCCGGTAGACATTAAAAAGACTGCTGAATATGCAGAGGCTGATTGGGCTAGGCGTGAGCTTGTTGAGCGTCTCCGGTTCTTGTCCGAAATGCAAGTTTCAGGTAATGATATTCGGCAGCGCATAACAGGAGAGAAAATTGAGGAGTATCTCAGGGCTTTTTTCTCTAGCTCTCTTGGTGAGATGAATGCAGTACTAGAAGTTTCTAGTAGGTTTAAGTCGATTGGGTTTTATGAATACCCATCTAGGATTTTTCCCGTATTCATAAATTTGATTAATAATTCTTTGTATTGGCTCCCAGCTAGCGGCGAAAAAATAGTTGAAATCGATGTCGTTAATGGTGCGATTGTGGTCTGTGATAATGGGCCTGGTATCGATGCAGACGATGTTGGCAATTTGTTTGAGCTGTTCTTCACCAGGCGAGTGCGCGGTAGAGGTGTAGGTCTGTATCTATGCCGACAGACTTTAGCCGCTGGTGGACATACAATTTCATATTCTAATGAAAAGCCTTGGAAGTTACAGTCCGGTGCTTGCTTTGTAATTACATTGCGGAATGGATTCGATGCCTGATATTACCCCGGAGTTGTTGAGAGAAGCGTTTATTGATCCTATTCGCTTTGCTCTTGTGCTTGACGACGATTTTCCTACCTATGCACAAATGACTCGCCAAGAGAGTCAGCGGTTTGATTACGAACGAGCTAGCAGCTTGTTTGACTTTTGCCGCAGGCAAGGATGGTTGTGCGACGTCGATAATGCCGTTCATGTAGCAGAAGAGTTCGAGCGAGCTAAGCATCTTAACCAATCGGATCTGTTAGTTTTAGATTTTCACTTAGATCCAAGTAATCCTGAGGATCCTACTAAAGCGCTGGGTGTTCTTCAGTCACTTGCGAGGTCGAATCATTTTAACCTCGTGATTATTTACACCGCGGCATCCCCCGCAGATGTTGCGCGTGATGTGGCCTACAGCTTGGGGGCAGGTTGTGAAATTGCGCCTGACGAGCTCGATGCGGTCAACGATTTTTTTGATGAGCTGGATCCTGAGGATTATGACGCTATAAAATCGGAGTGCAATGTTGAAATAATTCAAGGTTTTCTAAGTTCGGCTAATAATATAGCTGCTAGCGCCCGCCAACTGATTAGGCTTTTACATGCTAAAGGTATAAATAAGCCGCTCACTCGTTCTGCTATTGGCGTGTTGTGCCGAGATTACCTAGATAGTAAATTGTCTGAAGAGGTTTTGAGCCTACGGCAAGCCGGCGCAAAGGTTGAAGTTTGTTTCTCCGATGCACAGCCTATGTGGATTGCCGAGGGCAATTTATTCGCTGTTGTTGTAAATAAGAGAAATCCAGTAACAGTCCTCATAGATCAGTTACATGCTGCTCTTATTTCTTGGGATCCATCTCCATTACGGCTGCTGATGATACATGCTCGTGCGGCACTAGAGAAAGTTGGGACTACGGTCGATTCGAAGGTGCTTGAGACCCCTCGTCGCCAAGCTGGCTGGTTGCTACGAATTATTGCCTCAACGACGGCTGCCGAGCGCCGAAGCCATATCAAAGACCTTTATAGCCGGCTTTTTGACAAGCTCATACTTGAAGTAGATGAAATCGTTGTTGAGTTTGGGTCAAGGCTGCTTGGTAGGATGGACGGATCTCCTGTTGAGAATGCTTCTAGAATGGCAAAGGCTTCTGGGCTTTCACATTTAGATATATATCACGCATTGAACGAATATTTATGCTCCGATATTTATATAAATGGCGTGATCACAACGGGAGTGGTTTTTCGAGCGCCAAGAGTAAAAGAGGGTGGCTATAGCTATTGGCTTTGTGCGTCTCCAGCTTGTGATCTAGTCGAGGGCCAAAATAATACTGGTTGGGACGAGGAACTACAGCCGTATCGCCCTATCAGCGCCATCAGACTTACTCCTGTGAACGGCTTGCAGAAGCGTTTAGAGGTTGCGACTCAAGGAAGGGATATTTTTCTTTTTATTGACGGTGCTCCTGTTGTGCTTGAGGTTGCAGATGGTACAACGAGAAAAATGAAGCTTGAAACTATGCTTCTTTCGAGTGGAAACGGCATTGTGAACTCTAAATTTTCGGGTTTGATAATCGGTCCGAATGACGATGGCCTACCAAATATGATCGCTACCGAATTTGAGTCTCTTGCGTTATTGCGGTCTGATTACGCGAATAAATTTCTTGCAGAGTCTGGTTATCAGCGTGCAAGAATTGGCGTTGATTTTGTGTGCTTTCCAAAGGCTTGAGATATAGGGCGAGCTTCTCAGCTCGCCTTAACAAGTGCTTGCGATATTTTTTCGATAATGGCTTGGCCTAAGAGAATTGGTACTGCGTTTCCAATTTGTTCGCCAGCAGCCATTAGGCCACCGCTAAATATAAAATTGTCAGGAAAAGTCTGAAACCTCGCCGCTTGACGCAAAGTAATGCCATGGTTTTCTGTCGGATGTACGAAGCGTCCTTTTGAAGGGTTGATGCATGCGGTAGTCATGGTAGGGCCCGGTTTTAACGGATTAATCCTTCCGTACACATCATTATGTCCACCATGACCTGAATGACACTTGAGAACTCTTCCTGAATCAGCTCTGCTGCCGCCGTTAATTGGCGTTTTTTTGAAAAGTTCGATCAATGCCTCAGTGTGATTCATATGTTTATCATTAGGATCATCAGCTGGGGCTTTTCCAAAAACTTCCGAAGCATTTAACCAAAAAGGTCTTCCATTTCGAATGTGATCTGGAGTGTTGGGTGCAACATGTGTTGGAAGTGGAGGCCAAGTTATTGTGAGTGGCCTTTTTTTGTCGATCCCAAGAATGAATACTCTTTTACGATTTTGTGGTACTCCGTAATCGCATGCATTCAAAACGATAGGGGGATAAAGTTCGTAGTCGGCTTTCTTACCCATCAAATAAAAATTTTCTAGGTATTCGGCGTGGCGCGGCCACAGAAGACCGGGTACGTTTTCAACTAAAAAGACCCTTGGTCGTATTTTTTTAACATAATCGAAATATCTCGATAGCAGTTCGTTTCGCGGGTCTCCCACGCCTTGGTTATTAATTCGATGGCTAGAAAATCCTTGGCATGGAGGTCCGCCGATAATTATGTCGCATTCGCCGGCTGCAACTCCCCACTCAGCTAAAGCGTCTTCTGGCTCTAGTGGAAGGATGTCAGCGTTTATAATAGGAACCGTTCTGCCGGCGAACTTGGAGATGTTTAGAGCATACGTATCTGCTGCTTTTTTATTTATCTCCAGTGCGCCAATCACATTTACGCCAGCTTGGAGGGCTGCCAGAGAAAATCCACCAGCTCCGGCGAATAGGTCTATGCATTTTGGGACAGTTGAGGACAATGGAGGGACGATTGTGTCGCTAGAGCCAGGTTCTGGGCGAATAGGCCTAAGCTCCAACTCTGGAGTATCTATCACGATTTCCTGCATTCCCAGCCCACGCTCAAAATTGAGTCATTTTAGAGATATACTCAGCGGGCGCAACGGGTTGGAGCACGAGCGGACGATGTTCTGCCTAAATACGCTGGCGAGGCTGTATCTAGGGCAGAAAAACGACGCAGCGCAATAGGCGAACCTCAAAAAGGACTTCCCAAGGGGGAGAACCGTACTCGCGGAGGCTAGCGCCCGATAAGTGGAAAATAAAAAAAGGCCCCGCTTAGAGACCTTTTTTCGCGTCGACGTCTACTGACGGCCCCTTAATTGGCTTTCTACGTGGCTCATTTCAGCTTTAATTAGATTGATTGTGAGTGCTTGGACCGTTGTGGTCTTTCCGGTTTTGTTATCGACAATTTTCAGCAAGGCGTTCAAATGCTCCTTGCGCGCTTTCAAGGTGTCGCTCCAGCTAGCGCTGCTTTGGATTTGGTTGATCATGGTCTTTATCCTGATGGAGTTATGAACAGCCCGCGTCCGCAGGCTGTTTCAGGCGACTCAGTGCGTTACAGCGAGAGGATGTCTTCTACGGTGAAGTTGTACGAGCGGGCAGAGAGCTCACGACTACCCCATGTATCGAAGTCTTCACCTTCTTTAGGCAGCACCAACCTTCTCAGGCTGAGTTGATCACCGCCCAGCAAGCGTTGGGCAGCCCACAGCTTGCCGCCCATATCCATCAGCGCCTGAGCTTTTTGGTTCCATTGCTCTTCCAATACCTTTTCGGCCAGCAACAACGCCGTTCTCTGGATGGCAAGGTGTTCCCTTTGCGCCTCGACAATGTGCTGGTCGACGATAGCTAGCTCCTGCTCTAGCGCGGCAATGATGAGGTGCTGCCGACGATTCTGCTCAATGGCTGTCGCAAGGTTTTTCGCAGCCTTTTGCGCGTCTGTATTGGCGTTCTTTTCGCCCTCAGTGTCGCCCCAGGCCACTGACTGTGCGTAGGCGGTGGCTGCATCGGTTTCGGCTTGCCGAGCCTTGGCCAAGTCTTCTACCGCTTGCTGCTGGATCTGCTCCAAACGGGTGCTGAGGCTCTCGCGTTTTTCGTTGAGCTCTTCCTCGTCGGCTTTCCAGTTCGACATCGATTCGGTGTAACCAGCCATCAAGGTTTCGTGATTGAGCAGTTGCTCGCGTCGAGTGATCTGAGTATCTAAGATCCAGGCATGGTGTTTATTGGAGTCGTATGGAAGTTTCAGCGTGTTGTACTCACTGCGGACTTCACGCAGACGATTCGCGTCTAATTCTTCGTCGCCCTCCAGTAAGGCTTCCAACGGTGCCATCTCCGCGTACTGTTCTTCAGCCGCCCTCAGATATTTATCACGGCGGGTGGTCAGTTGTTCGATCTCGTCGATCAACCGCTGCTTCTTCTCACAGTTAGCGGTCGCGTGAGTGCTATCCGAATTCGGCAATGCAAGTAAGGCAGTCTCGCTGCGGCCCGGTTCGCAGGCCAGCAGTTCATGTTGTTTAGTAGAAGCTTGTAATTCGTTCATCTTTCTTGTTCCTTCAAATTGGGTTTGGGTTGAATAAGTGGCTGGCGAGGCCGGAAATAAGCCGGCGCTACCTCGATCAGCAGAGATGCCCTCAGGCAGCCCGAGCCCCGCTCTCATCCGTTCCCGGAATCGTCTTGACGATGTAGCAGCGCTGCGGCCCCAGACCGGGCAACCGGACCAAACTCGATGCCTTGCCGTCGCTGGCCGGTTCCAGCACTCCGCGCTGTAGCAGTTCCTTGTTCACGGCATTGATGTTCATGCCCCGGAAGATCTCGGAGCGCCATGCCTCAGGCAGCACGTAGTAGGTGTTGGTGGTGTGCATGGTGTCGCCCATGCCGTGCTCCAACGTTTTGCGAAAGCCGAGGCGGTCGATGGTGCGCGGACCGTGTTCGTCGATCTTCGCTGCCGCCGATTCCCACCGGGTGAAGCGGCTTTCGCCGAAGCGCTCGATGACCTGGCGCAGCCGCGCCAAGATCGCATCGCCCTCGAAGTTACCGGCACCACCGCGCTCGTGGAGCCAAGCGTTTAAGCACACCCGAGCGGCGGTGGTGGCCGTGCCGTCCGGCCAGCCGGTAATCCCCATTGCGGTGGCCAGTTCGCCGGCCGCGGCTGCAAGGCCGAAGCGAGCGGCGGCACGGTGTGCCTGTCCACTGGCAGAGGCGGGCAGCGCTTGGGCAATAAAACCTTCCAGCGTGCGGCGCAAGATTGCCGCCCAGCCGTGGCGCTTGCCGGGTTCACACAGCGCAGTCAGGAACGCGGTGAGCGGGGTGCCGTAGTAGTTCGCCACCCGCGCTTTGAGTGCGTCGGACAGAGCGGCGGCGTCTTCGAAACCGTTGAGCGTGTCGAACATGCCAAGGCCTTTGCTGGCATCGGCCGGGACGGCGAGCATGCGCACCTCCATGCCGGCTTTCAGTTCCTTGTTGGCTTCGGCCATATGCTGGGCCAAGGTCTTCTCGCCGGTGGAGAGAAACAGCAAGCGCCATTCCTGCACCTGTCGGCCTGCTTGGCCTCGATCATTGGCGCGGGCTTTGCCGGTGCCGTTGCCGAGCATGTACACGGTCTCGCCGATGATGCGGGCATCACACATGCCGATTTCGTCGAGAACCAGAAGCCCGTCGGAATGCGCGGCGGCGATCGACTCCAGCGCGTTGTCGGTCGAGCGCCACGAACGCACCAGACGCGGTCCGCCGTAGATCGAGGTGGCGACTTGCAGGTGCGTGGTCTTGCCGCCGGAGCTGTCGCCGTACAAGTGAAAGCCGCCCGATTCGTGGCCGAGCATGTGCAGCAGGGGACCGGCGAAGGCTACGCCGACGACGAATGCCAAACGATGATTGCCGATGCACAGCGCGCCGATCTGCTGTTGCCATTGCTCCAGCGTGCCCGCTTCGCTGATCGGCGGAAGCTGTGCGCCGGCTTCATAGAAGTGCAGGTGTTCCGCGTGCATGCCGACCTGCTGCTCGGGCAACAGAAAGGCGTTGTCATGCCAGCCCAATCGAGTGACCAACCGCGCACGTTGCGCGCTGTCGAAGCCGCCCAGGTAACTCTGCAAATCGTTGCGTGCGTTGCGTCCCGAACGACTGCCGGCTAGACGCAACCCCATGTCTACCAGCGGGCCGAGCACGTCCTTACCGAAGTCGCCGGTCATGGTGCGCGCCGGGATGTTCCAGCGTTTCTTGGTCCCGTCGGGGTCGTCGAACTCGACCAGCAAGCCCCAGTTGTGGCCCTTCTCGTCACGGGTACGCGCAAGGATTGCCAGCGGCGAACACACCGGGCGCGCTTCACCGTCGTCGCCGGCATAAAACACACCTTCGGGCGTCAGGCGAAAGCCTCCCGGCATCAGATCGTTTTTCGATTTTGCCGGTCGCTTGGCCGCTGCTTTGGGTTTCGCTTCTGGCTCTGGTTCCGGCTTGGGTTCGACCTGGGCAACCACCGGTTTTTCTTCGATCACACCGAACAGCTCGCCGTTGCTTTCCAGCGCGGCAAAGTGGCCGGCGGTCCAGCCTTTGTCGAGCGCATCGGCGGCATCGTCGCCGTCATCCCATTGACCGCCCTTGGCAAACACGGCGCGGTCGTTTTTCAGCGTCGGCTTGCGTTTGAACACCTCCAGCGCGATCAGCCGGACAGAAGCGGCGCCGATTTCGCGCAGCTTTTCGGCAACGGTAGCCATGCAGGCTTTACCGCTGTCGTCGTTGTCCGGCCACAACAAAACGTCGCGTCCCTTGAGCGGCGTCAGGTCGGCTTTGTGCCAGGAGTTGGAGCCATTCGGCCAGCAGGTGGCCACGTAGGTCGGCAACAGCTCGGCGGCGGCATCGGCCGCTTTCTCGCCTTCGCACAAAACCACAGGTGAGTCAGCGCGCTGGGACAGTTCATCAAGGCGCAGTAGCGGACGCGGATCCGGCAGCCCCTGCCAGCGCCATTGCTTGGTTTGGCTATCGGCGCGCTGACACCATGTCAGGGGCGCAAAGACTTTCTTCGGCTTGCCGTCTTCATCCGGGCCGAGGTCGAAGCGATACAGCGCCATGAGGGGCTGACCCTGCATATCACGGTAGATCCAGACTTTGGACGGCACACCGTGATCACGGTGCTTGGCCGGGCACTTGTTCATGGCCTCGGTCGGGATCGGCTGGATGGCGTTCCACGTCGGCGCCTTCGGCTTACACGGGGCGGCCTTAACCTTGGCGGCATCGGTCGCAACGTTCAACCAGTCCGCCAGTTTGTGGCAGGCTTCGACGTCGGTGCCGCCGTCCACATAGCGCACCAGATCGATCAGGTCGCCACCTTTGTCACCGGTGGCAAAGTCCGCCCAGGTGCCTTTGCTCAAATTGACCTTGAGCGATCCGGCGCGCTTGTCGCTGCGGGTCGGATTCGGGGCGGTGTACTCCTTGCCGCCGTCGACGCGCTTGCCGTTGGGCAACCAGTGCGACAAGACACGCTCGATGTCTTTCAGCGCGGCGGCTTTCACGTCGGCGAAGCTTGGACGTTTCGCGGTGCTGTTCGGGCGCTGGCTCATGTGTCAGCCCTCGGCAGAAACAGCGCGTCGTTGATATCGTCGATCAATGCTTTGGCCATCTCGCCCAGGTACAGGGCAGGCCAACTGAAACGCTCGCCGTTGTCACTCATGGCAGCGTCGAAATTGAGTTGATTCGCGTGATGCTGAAGCAACGACACCATCTCCAGTGCGTCTTCGACTGGCACACCGGCATTGACGCGAAACAGCTTCAGGTCAGAGGCATTGACGCGGGAAAAGGTGGCGTGACCTAGCGTGGTGGAGGTGGTCATAGCGCACCGCCTTTCTGCACCGCAGGCGTTGAGGTGGTGTCGCCGTGCAAGGCCAGCGTTTTGATCAGGCCGAGGGTGCCGCGAACGTCCCAGAGGACGGCGGCGATGACGTGATTGGCAAGGCGCGAGGATTCGTTTTCGAAGTGATCCTCAAGCAACGTCAGCACCGAGTCAGCGCGGTCGATGGCACAGGTTATGGCGTCAATAGGTACGCCGGCTTCTGCAGTTGGATTCACGCAAAGCAGGTTTTCGGGCAGGGCGAAACTCAGGGCGTTGTTCATTGGGCACCGCCTGCGGTTTCGAGTGCGCGGGCTTTGGCCATGTGAGCGTTGTAGCGGGAGAGACGAGTAGCGAGGCTGGAGTTGGCGTGTAAAGCGGCGAGAGCCATTGCACGGTGTGCAGCGGCGCGAATTTTGGACGGATTGAGGGCAGGCATAGGTGACACTCCAAGTTTGAAGATGGAGCTGCCACTGATCGTCGCCAAACGATTTAGGGTGGCAGCTGTGCGCAGGTTGGCGAACCGGGAACTTGGAACCCGGCAGACCCGAAGGTCTCCCACGCACAGCTGCCATAACACGAAACGGCGGGCACAAAAAAAGCGCCTGCTGTCGGATGGGGCGCCTGTGCGCCAAGTAACTCGGGTCGCCAAACCCGGTCGCTGAATTTGCAGCGACGGGAAGAGAGTAACGTCCGCTTTTCGAAAGTGCAACTGCGCTGATGGCTTGCGGATTTTGCAGGTGCGGCATAAATTGTTTGTGCATGTAGATTAACCTCAACGCCTCCGGATCGCCCCCGGAGGCGTTTTTGTTTCAGGCATGGGCTTCCCAGCGCAGGGAGAGAAGGGGCAGAAATCCGCCGCTGAGCATGGAGCGGGCGTCTTCGTAGGCGTCGACCTGCTGGCCTTCGTCGACGACCACGGCCCCGGTCTTTTCGCAGTGGAGGGAGAGTGCGCACCACGTGCCGTCGGCCCAGCTCAGTACGCTGACCACGCGACCTTGCCTGTTCTGCTGGCTGCGGTAGCGTTCAAGGCGCTGCATGACACGTGGCGAAAAACCGATTCGACGCAACACGGAAAAGGGGTGCATCAAGGCGCTGTTTGCAGTCTTGTGGCTCATGCAGCCACCTGATCACGTGCCTCGATGCGGCTGCGCGCCCACGCTTGAACTTCGGAAAGGACCCAGGCGACAGGGGCGCCGCGTGCGTTGCTGTTGCTCAGCTTGACGGGCTGCGGAAATCCGCTGTCGGTGCGCTGCATCAGTTTGTAGATGGTCGAACGCTTCATCCCTACGATGCCTTCCACCTCCCGCATGCGGATTAAGGTTGAAGCGGCATCAAAAAGTGAGGCGGCGTTGGCGGGAGTCTTGCGGGGAAAATCGGTGACATAGGTGTTCATAGGTATTGCTCTCGATTGATTTGGACAACGAGAGCAATGGTCTAGAAATTGGTCGGCGGTGAGCAGTTCACTTCCATTTGAAAGGACATTGAAATATCGGTCACACCACAAAGTTGCGCTTGAGGATTCCCTCCACGCTTTTGCGGGTTAGCGCTTTGTCGGTTTCCATTGTCACCCACTCAGCGCGCTGTTTGAGTGGTTTGGACACCTCCCGTTCCAGCCAGGCGTGAACCGCCGTTGTCACGTTGCGCCGTGACATTCCGCTAGACACGTAGTGTCGACCTTGCCTAATGATTGCCGTATCTCGTGCGCTGATTTCTTCGTTACGCTCCATTCCGCTGATGATGCCGCCCTTAGTGCGAATAGCGTTCTCGATTGCCCTGTAAGAGATTGGGGTCAGCTCGTCACTGATTAAGCAGGGTAGGGATGTTATGGGCTCCAAAAACAGCACGTACTGGTCTAGTGCCTCAATACGTTCGTTAGGATCGACCTGTCTTTCCACAACCTGACAATAAAGGTCCCACGGCCAATCCGTCGGAGGTTCGGCAACATGCGACCAAGCCTCTTGTTCGGTGGAGCGCATCCAATCAGCTAAGGCGCTCAGCGCTTTTACTGCGCATGCCATGACGTAGGCTGCATATGCCTCGCGTTCCGATGCTGAATGACACTTGCTGTATTGGCGAACCCAATGAGCGAGCCGGTTTTTTTTGTCGGTTGAGGCGTACTGAAAAATAGCCTCCTCATGCATCGTTGTCTGGATGCACATGCTGCTCATGTCGCTGCTAATGTCGCCGGTCTGGATGCGAATGCAGCACTGATTGATCAGCTCGCACACGTCAGTGATCTGTTCATTGCATAACTCGTAGAGTGGCTGCTCTGAGAGATATTGGATCAGGCCAGCGGTTAGCGCCGAGTGCAAGATCGGGTGGGTATCAATCATGCGAATGTCTCTCGACGTGCAACGCGCTGTCCCGCGCCCTGCGGGTTGGAAGCGTAGCCAGCGAGCTTTGCGCCATGGGCAAGTGTAAGGGAGTGTCGGCCCGCAGCAGGCAAGGGGCCTGATGTAGCGTTACACAATTGGCGTGCGTTACATCGAGTGTACGGAATGGCGTGCTGGAGTGTAACGGGGTTGAAAGCCAATGAATCCGGATGTTTGGCCGGCACTGTTACACGAGTAACACTCGTAACATGGATTTTGGAGGTGGTATGGATAGGTGCACTCATACCGCTTTTCCAAATTGCCCCTTGATCACCTTTGCGCATGCCAACGCGTCAAGGTGATTTGCATACCACTGCATCATCTTCACCCTGTGCTCTAGGTATTGAGCCTTGTTATATACCCCGGATATTCCCTCTTCTTTGTGAGCAAGTTGCGCTTCAACATGCTCTTTTGGCCAGCCGTGTTCCCTGAGCAACGTGCTGGCTGTGTGACGAGTCCCATGACCAACCAAGCGGCCTTTGTAACCAACTGTCGCGAAGACTTTATTGATCGTGTTTTCACTAATCGTCGGATTCTTCGCGCCCACTCCGGGGAAGAGCCAGCGACTGCGACCTGTAAGGCAGTGAAGTTCTTTGAGAGCTGAAAGCGCTTGCTTAGGGAGTGGGCACACAAAGTCCCTGCGCATCTTCATCTTGGCGGCAGGTGTCGTCCATAGCGCTTTATCAAGGTCGAACTCTTTCCATTCAGCTAACCGAACCATGCCCGGTCTAGATGCGGTCCAGATACAGAGCCATGCTGCAGTCCGGGCCGTCAGCCTGCTGGGAGTGTTTTTGAGTGCTTGAAGGAATTCTGCCAACTCAGGCTCAAGCAAATGAGGATGCTGCTGAGTCTTCGGGGCTTGGGCTGCAATATCTCGTAGGCGACTTCCCGGATCGTTTTCCGTGAGGCCCAAACCGATGGCTCGCCCGAATATCTGATTGATCCAAGTGCGACACTTTTCCGCCACGTTGTGTGCGTCCCGGGCTTCGATGGAGGCTTGGAGTTCCGCGCAGTCGGTACGGGTGATTTCGTCTAGAGGCTTATCTCCCAGTGCCGGGAGTATGTCTTTGTCGAGGTAGGTACGGATCTTGTTGAGAGTGGAAGGTGCGAGACCCTTTTCCTTTTTTGTCTTCAGCCAGGCATCAGCGGCAGCTCGAAAGGTTCGGGTCTTGGCCGCATCGATAGCAGCTTTCGCGGATCGCTTCTGTTCAAGGGGATCGGCACCGCTACTCACTACTTTGCGTAGATCGGCAGCTTTGTCCCTGGCCAACGCGCCACTTACTTCCGGGTAACCCCCGAGCCCCATCCAAGCCCAATTGCCCGCCGGACGTTTGTAGCGGAGCTGCCAGGATTTACCACCATCAGGTTTAACCCTGAAATAGAGGCCGTTTCCGTCCAGCTCCCGGTATTCTTTTGATTCCGGCTCCAATCCCGCAAGTGTCGTGTCAGCGAGAGGGCGGCGCTTGATGTCTGCGCGCTTCATCCTTGTATCCCAAAGTTCGGTATTTTTCTCAGGATACAAGCAGGGATACAGGGATACAACGGATAAGGGGAGACAGGGGTAGACAGACAGGCACAAAAAAACCGGCCAAGTGGCCGGTTTCTCTGGGTCTGAGAGGCTGGTAGAGACTCTCAGATACTGCTATGTGGTGCCCCGAGGGAGACTCGAACTCCCACTCCTTTCGAAAACGGATTTTGAATCCGCCGCGTCTACCAATTCCGCCATCAGGGCTCAATGGCGGCGAAGTATAGAGATGAGATTACCGTCGGTCAATCAGGTACATAGAGAATTTTCAATATTTCCGCTAGACTTTCCGGCCCTGCTAGACGAACCCCATCATGCGCGTTGCTGACTTTACTTTCGAGCTCCCTGATTCGCTGATCGCCCGCCACCCTTTGGCCGAGCGTCGCGGTAGTCGCCTGCTGACCCTTGACGGGCCGAGCGGCGCCCTTGCACACCGTCAATTCACTGATTTGCTCGAGCATTTGCGCCCGGGCGATTTGATGGTGTTCAACAATACCCGGGTGATTCCGGCGCGGCTGTTCGGGCAGAAAGCGTCTGGCGGCAAACTGGAAATCCTCGTTGAGAGGGTGCTCGATACGCACCGCGTGCTGGCCCATGTGCGTTCCAGCAAGTCGCCGAAGCCGGGTTCGAAGATCCTTATCGACGGCGGTGGCGAGGCAGAAATGCTCGCCCGTCACGATGCGTTGTTCGAGTTGGGCTTCGCTGAAGAAGTGCTGCCGCTGCTCGACCGCGTCGGGCACATGCCGTTGCCTCCTTATATAGACCGCCCGGACGAAGGCTCGGATCGCGAGCGTTATCAGACCGTGTACGCCGAGAAACTCGGTGCGGTGGCGGCGCCGACGGCGGGGCTGCATTTCGATCAGTCGCTGATGGAAGCGATTGCTGCGAAGGGCGTCGAGACGGCGTTCGTCACGCTGCACGTGGGCGCGGGCACGTTCCAGCCGGTGCGCGTCGAGAAGCTTGAAGATCACCACATGCACACCGAGTGGCTGGAAGTCGGCCAAGACGTGGTCGATGCGGTCGCGGCGTGCCGTGCGCGCGGCGGTCGGGTAGTTGCTGTGGGCACGACCAGCGTGCGCTCGCTGGAAAGTGCGGCGCGCGATGGCGTGCTCAAGCCGTTCAGTGGCGACACCGATATCTTTATTTTCCCGGGCCGGCCGTTCCATGTGGTCGATGCCCTGGTGACCAATTTCCATTTGCCGGAATCCACGCTGTTGATGCTGGTTTCGGCATTTGCCGGTTATCCCGAGACCATGGCCGCCTACAAGGCCGCCGTCGACAACGGTTACCGCTTTTTCAGCTACGGTGATGCAATGTTCATCACCCGCAATCCCGCACCGACTGCCCCTGAACAATCAGGCCCAGAGGAAACAGAATGAGTCGCGAATGTCGCATGTCCTTTGAACTTCTGGCCACCGATGGCAAGGCTCGTCGTGGTCGCCTGACCTTCCCGCGTGGCACCGTCGAGACCCCGGCGTTCATGCCGGTGGGTACTTACGGCACGGTCAAGGGCATGTTGCCGCGTGACATCGTTGCCACCGGCGCAGAAATCATTCTCGGCAACACCTTCCACCTGTGGCTGCGCCCTGGCACCCAAGTGATCAAGGAACACGGCGACCTGCACGATTTCATGCAGTGGAAAGGCCCGATCCTCACCGACTCCGGTGGTTTCCAGGTGTTCAGCCTCGGCGCGATGCGCAAGATCAAGGAGGAGGGTGTGACCTTCGCCTCTCCGGTCGACGGCGCCAAAGTGTTCATGGGCCCGGAAGAGTCGATGCAGGTGCAGCGCGATCTCGGCTCCGACATCGTGATGATCTTCGACGAATGCACGCCGTACCCGGCTGACGAAGACGTCGCTCGCGTATCGATGGAATTGTCGCTGCGTTGGGCCCAGCGTTCGAAAAATGCCCACGGTGAAAACACCGCGGCGCTGTTCGGCATCGTTCAGGGTGGCATGCACCAGGATCTGCGCATGCGCTCGCTGGAAGGCCTCGACAAGATCGGCTTCGATGGCCTGGCCATTG
>Ga0247814_10000543_pt1 | contig 29055 bp, 30 predicted proteins | sample UWRJL179409R1_FD_179947 | JGI IMG/M metagenome (GOLD analysis project Ga0247814, IMG submission 179947) | Plant litter microbial communities from Arlington Agricultural Research Station in Wisconsin, United States - UWRJ-L179-409R-1 | ecosystem: Environmental > Terrestrial > Plant litter >... | reverse complement strand
CATACATATCGTATTGCTCGCTGCGCAGTTTCGGGAGTATACCATAAATATCAGTTTCGGGCAGTGCCGGTTTCTCGGATTTTTCCCTGTTGAAACCTGTTTTTTCATAATCTCCGATTTTTCCGACAATGCTTTTAATCCGATCCAGAGCATCTTTATCATCTTTGGCTTTGTAATCGGTAACACCTGAAATTTCACAATGCGTGGTTGCGCCACCTAATGTTTCATTGTCAATGGTTTCTCCAATGGCGGCTTTAACCAAATAGCTTCCGGCAAGGAAAATACTTCCGGTTTTATCTACAATCAAAGCCTCATCGCTCATAATAGGAAGATAGGCACCACCGGCGACACAGCTTCCCATCACTGCTGCAATTTGTGTAATTCCCATGCTCGACATGAGTGCATTGTTCCTGAAAATCCTGCCAAAATGTTCTTTATCCGGAAAAATCTCATCCTGCAGTGGCAAATAAACGCCTGCGCTATCTACGAGATAAATGATAGGTAACCGGTTTTCCATGGCAATTTCCTGCGCCCGTAAGTTCTTCTTCCCGGTTATTGGAAACCATGCACCTGCTTTTACCGTTGCGTCATTGGCCACTACCATACATTGTTTCCCTTTGATGTAGCCAATTTTAATGACCACACCACCAGACGGACAACCACCATGCTCTTTGTACATTTGATCTCCGGCAAAAGCACCAATCTCTACGCTTTTCGCTTTGGCGTCAAGCAAATAGTCGATACGTTCGCGGGCTGTCATTTTTCCTTCGCTGTGGAGTTTTTCAATGCGTTTTTCGCCGCCGCCCAGTTTAACCCTTGCCAGCTGCTGTTTTAGATTGGATAATAAAAGCTTGTTATGATCTTCGTTTTTGTTGAAGTTGATGTCCATAGAAAAGAATTGCTAATGATGCTTTAAAAGTAGTACAAAAATGACAATTTTGTTGCGTATTTTTGAACGGCTAAATTACGAAAACGATTGAAATAAAAAAGAAAATGCGCATCATGTGTTGATAAAGTTATTTCAGGATTCAATTGAAAGTTAATATTGGCTTAACATTGAAAGTGTAACTTTGCACCATTAAAAACTAAGATATGTCTTTCAACTTAAACAGTATTTTTCAATTTTTAACACCGAAGGATAAAAAGTTCTTTCCTTTATTCCGACAGTCTACAAAAAACCTTATCCAACTGGCAGAAGCGTTGCATGAAGCAGTAAACGCGCCATTGCCACAGCGTGAGGAAATGTTTAATAAAATGACGGAACTCAACGAAATTGGGGAGCAGATTTCACACCGTACTTACATCGAATTAAATAAAAATTTTATTACTCCATTTGATCGTGAGGATATTTATTCGCTTGTTAATTCACTCGATAATGTTTCCGATTATATACACGGCGCTTCGAGCAGAATGCGTTTGTATCAGGTAGATAAAATCACAAAATCCATCCGTAAATTAACCGAAATTAACCTCGAAGCTTGTCAACACTTAGATATTGCTATTAAAGAGCTTGAGAATTTCAAGAATATGAAAAAAGTAATTGAATCGTGTAACAGGATCAATAAACTGGAAAGCAAATCAGATAATGTTTATGACAAGGCTGTTTCTGAATTATTCGAGAATGAAACCGATGCCAAAAATATCATCAAGTACAAAGAAGTGTTGTCGGCGTTGGAAACTGCAACCGATAAATGTAAAAGTGCCGCCAGTGTTTTAGAATCAATTGTGGTAAAACACTCTTAAGTAATACCTTATCCTGAAGTATGGAATTTACGCTACTCATCGTAATTATAGCTCTCGCTCTTATTTTTGACTACATTAATGGATTTCATGATGCTGCCAATTCGATAGCCACCATAGTTTCCACCAAAGTATTGTCTCCTTTTCAGGCGGTGGTTTGGGCAGCTTTCTTTAATTTCCTCGCTTATTGGGTGTTTGGTTTTGGAGTTGCCGATACGGTAGCAAAGACAGCAAATACGATGGACATTAACCTTATTGTAATTTTGGCCGGAATTACCGCGGCTATTGTCTGGAACCTGCTCACCTGGTGGCTCGGAATTCCGTCGAGTTCTTCCCATACATTAATTGGCGGTTTTGCCGGTGCTGCTATAGCCCATGCGGGATTTGATAGCGTAGTATGGTACAATCCAGGAAAAGACGGCGGTATGCCTTCGGGAGTTTTGATTATCATTTCATTTATCTTTCTGGCGCCACTTATTGGTATGCTGGTCTCTTATTTTATATCTATATGGCTGTTGCATTCTTCTAAGAAAGCATTGGCACCCAAAATATGGACCGCTGTCATTATGCTCCTGACAATTGTATTTGTCTACTTCCAAATGGTATTTGATGTTAAAAAACCGCGTTTTGAATCTCATTTTTGGAGCATCATGTCGGAACCTCATAATATCAAGTGGTTTTTATTTGCCATTATTATTTTATCCATCGGTATATTTTGCTTGTTTTTCAGTAGTTTGAGCCTTGTGAGGTCAACCGCCATACTCAGGAAAATGCAGTTGATTTCTTCTGCGGCTTTTAGTTTGGGTCATGGTGGAAATGATTCGCAAAAAGTAATGGGGATTATTGCAGCAGCAGTAGCGGTATATATCCATACTTCGGGCGTTTCTCCCGAGAGTCTTCCTGTCTGGCTTGATGTCGCGCTTCCAAGCGATACTTATGAAGGGCATATACCCGGCTGGATTCCTTTGGCATGTTATAGTGTCATTGCGCTGGGAACTTTAAGCGGAGGATGGAAAATTGTAAAAACAATGGGATCAAAAATCACGAAAGTCACGCCATTTGAAGGTGTTGCCGCAGAAACTGCCGGAGCCATCACTTTATTTGCGACAGAACATTTCAAAATTCCGGTATCTACTACACATACGATTACAGGATCGATTATCGGAGTCGGATTGTCGAAACGTATTTCGGCTGTAAGATGGGGAGTTACAGTTAGCCTATTGTGGGCTTGGGTGCTTACCATTCCAATTTCAGCTCTGCTTGCCGCTTTGGTTTATTATGTGATGAGCTGGATACTTTAACAATAAAGAAAATTATAAAAAGCTGCCTGAATCAATTTTTCAGGCAGCTTTTTTTTCTTAATGAAAAATTAAATTTTCCTGATTTATTGGGCAATTGCCATAACTTTATTAGACATTAATTTAAAAATGTTTATTATGGCAAAGCCAAAACAATTTCGGGAGCAAAGCCAGGAAAGACCCGGAATAGAATCTAAAATGATTCCTGAACCCGAAATTATCAGGAAAGGTTACACAGGAAGTGACAAACTCAAAGGTAAGGTCGCATTAATCACAGGAGCCGACAGTGGAATAGGTCGCAGTGTAGCCATACACTATGCCAGAGAAGGAGCTGACATTGCGATTGTTTATTTGAAAGAAAAGAAGGATGCCGAAGATACCAAAGCAATGGTTGAAAAAGAAAACCAAAAGTGTTTACTTATTAAAGGAGATCTTAAAAATGAAAAATTCTGCAAAGAAGTGATTCAGAAAATTATAAAGGAATTTGGAAAATTGAATATTCTGGTCAATAATGCCGCAGTACAATTTCCACAAAGTGAAATGAAAGATATTTCAAAAAAACAATTGCAGGCTACATTTGAAACGAATATTTACCCTTTTTTCTACATGACTAAAGAAGCGCTGCCGCATTTTAAAAAAGGAGATACCATCATTAATACTACTTCTGTAACGGCTTATAGGGGAAGCGAACATTTATTGGATTATTCTTCTACCAAAGGTGCAATTGTTACATTTACGCGTTCTCTTTCTACCATGCTTTCCAAAAAAGGCATTCGTGTAAACGCCATTGCACCCGGACCTATCTGGACACCGCTAATTGTATCTACTTTTAAAAATATTTCCGATTTTGGACAGGACACGCCGATGGGCAGGGCAGGGCAGCCGTCTGAAGTAGCACCCGCTTATGTTTTTCTGGCTTGTGAAGACAGCAGTTACATTACGGGACAGATTATCCATATCAATGGCGGAGAAATGGTGGGAAGTTAAGTACTGGGAAATAGTAAACATAAAGGGGACAATCAGGCTATAACCGGATTGTCCCCTTTATTACTTGTTGTGAGGATCAAATGTCTCTGTCAGTGTTGATATCATCTTCACTTTCTTCTGTCTCGGCATCATATTCGGTGTCAAGATCATCATCTTCAAAATCATCATCTTCGTCGAGATCTTCATTATCGATGTCATCGTTTTCTAATTCATCCGCATTAGCGTCATATCCAGAGGTAGGATTTTGATGAAGTTCATTTTGATTGCGCCCGGCGTCTTCGGCAATACTATCTTCGACAGTATTTCGTAACGCGTCGTAGTTTTTAGTGTCCATAATGCTATATTTAAAAGGTTTTTATTCAAATGTATAACTATTGAAAATCCGTTACCTTATAGTTAAAGCATTCATAGTTATATAATTAAGAGAATATTATTGAAGTTGCGCGATGATTATCAGGTCGGTTGTTTTTTGCCCGTTCTGCTGTATTGATTCCAGACGTGACAGCTGAACAATTTTGAAATTGGATGCTTCCAAAAACATACAGAGTACTTTCACTTCATGATAATACTGATACATTTCGTCTCCATAACTCGATTGTACCCAACCTGATTTGTTATAATGGTCTTCGATTGTACTAATATACAAAATGCCATTTGGCTGTAATATTGATGAAGCATCTGCTATTAGTTTCCGGCATTCAGACATGGAAAGGTAAGGGAAGCAGAATCCGCACATTATACCATCGAATTTCCTTTGTAGCGTACCAATACTTCTGCAGTCCATCAATTGAAAATCAACAGTGGGATTATTGATTTTAGCAAGGGCAATCATATTTGGAGACAAATCGGTTCCAAGAATTTCAAAATCAGGCCGCTTACTAAGCAAATAGGCAGTAATATTCCCCGGACCGCAAGCCAGTTCTAAGATAGAAGGATTTTGATGCGGAAGGTTCGCGCAAAATAGATCCAATGAATTATGGTATGAACTTACATCCATGAATTTCTTTTGGTATTCATTGGCACGCAGGTCAAATATGGTTACAGCTATTTTATTGGTATCCATTGAATAAATCTAAGTTTTAAATGTGCAAGTTTCGTGTAGCCCTATAAAATTAATGCCGGCATTTTTTCGCTATAAATAATGGAAAGCGATAAGTAAAATGATGGTCAGGATTCCCAAAAGTGCTAACAGGAATAAATAATCCGCCATCGTTTCGAATTTTTTTTCCCTATTTTCATTGACCGTCCGGATAGAGATAAAGGAAAGAATGCAAGAAAATGTGAGCAGTATGCCAACTGCCGAAGTGAGTTTGTCTATAAGATGGGTTTCTGTAATGTTCGCAATATGCAGCGATGTGATGACAAACAAGCAAAATCCCAACAGATTTGCCGATGTGGTAAGGATATGCGGCGAAGTTTTATTGGCCATAAATAAAAAAAATTAATTATTTTTTGAAGCAAATCCTGCATTTACGGCGCACAACTTTTTCCAGTAGGTTTTGTTTTGGATCATATCTGCAGGTGTTGCTGATAATTGGTTGTTGTCAATAATAACCCTTAGTCGGTTGATTGTAATAATTTCCACACGGCCATCAGTTTCGACATTACAGCAAATTTCTTCCTGCCAGGATTTTTTCCATATTTCGGATAGAATAAAGTGAGCAATTATACTTTTATTTTGTTGATCTAATATCCTGATAAGATACGGACTGGCGGATTTGCCAATGCGTATGAGTTGGAATCCTGCTTCGCTTTTAATTCTGGGAGACATGGTTTTTAGCATTACGATATAGGCTTCTTTATTATCAATTTGTTCGATAAGACGGTCAATCGACTGATTTTGCGCACTACCAGATACACTTATAAGCAATACAATGATAACTATGAAATTACTGATGTTTTTCATTTTTTACTTTAAAATCTTGTGGGTTAATACAACAATGTTTCCTGAACTATTCAAGCTTATTTACGAGAAAGAAAATACAACAAAGCATTTCATATTGTGATGATTGTAAGAGCGCCTACTTTTAAAAAATGCCCAAAGGATAAATCTTCCTGTTCATTAAAAAATTATTTTAAATTCTCATTGAAGAAACCAATCATTGTTTTATAGAATTCTATTTGGTTGTCCTCATGCCCAAATCCGTGTCCCTCATTATATTTCACCATATAAGGCACGCTGATACCACGTTTCCTTAGGTTTTTAACCACCTGATCCGATTCGTGGATATTGACTCTGGGATCATTGGCGCCCTGAACAATTAACAATGGCTTGGTAATTTTATCTGTATTTAGGGCAGGGGAAACCTGTGTCATTATTTTTTTGTCCTCTTCATTAGTAGGATCATACCACTGCTCATACATTTGTGCGGTATAGGGTTTCCAGTATTCGGGAATACTTTCAAAAAAGGTGAATAAATTGGAAACACCTACATAATCAACACCACATTTGTATAAATCGGGTGTTTTTACCAAACTTCCAAGCGTAGCCAAACCTCCATAACTTGCTCCGTAAATGCCTATTCTGTCTTTATCGATAATTCCTGACGCGATTGCATATTGTACGCCGTCTTCCAGATCTTCGAGCATTTTTCTACCAATCTGTTTAGAACCGGAATCGCTAAACGTTTTTCCGTAACTTCCTGAACCTCTGTAATTAACCTGTAACGTCGCATATCCTCTGCTCGCAAACAATTGGGTTTCGGGATTGTAACCCCAACTGTCTCTTACGCCATAAGGTCCGCCATGAGGATTTACAATTAAAGGCATTTTATTGTTGGCTTTCGGAACCGTTAAATACCCGTACAGATCAATACCATCCCTGCTCTTAAACTTTACAGGTCTCATTTCTGCCATATCATTTTCTTTCAGATTAGGCATTAAATCCCGGATTTTTTCAACAGTTTTAAGTTTATTATCATATAAATAGTAAGTTCCGTAAAGACGGTCGCTGTAGGCATAGATGAGGAATTTGTCTTCCTTGTCAGTTTTTCCCGTAATGGCGAAAAGTTTATCCCCTAATTTACTTTCCAATGCGCTGAATAGCTCTTTGTAAGTCTTGCTGATCGGTACAGATACACTTTTTTCAGTTTCATATTCGTAATAATCAGGTTCATTGCCTCTGATATCAGAGAATGACAAATTTGAGATATCATAAACCGGATCTTTGTATAAAACCCGGAGTTCTTTTTTTTGTTTCAAATCATATTTGCTGATCTGCATTTTATCAGCATTGGTATTGCTGTAAACATAGGCTTCATTTTTATTTTTCGACTGATAGTCAAATCCCAGAATTCCAAAAGAAACTTTCCAGTCGGTTGTCGTGACCAATTCAAAAGGAGTGTTTTCGTTTGTCCTATACCAAAGTTGGTAGTCGGTTCCGTTAACCTGTTTGCGATAGGCGCGCAATGTTCCGTCTTTGTCAAAATCATAACCATCAATAGGATTTTTGATGTCTTTGTTGTCGTATAGTTTTTTTAATTCGCCTGAAGTAACATTGAGTCTGTACGGCTCAAATACCTGCTCATTTTCTTTATTCATGCTAATGATAATAAAATCCTTTTGGCTTTTTAGTTGCTTTAGGACACTGACAGTCACTTTTTCAAAAGGCGTTAAATCTTTTAAATTGCTTCCATCGGTATTGATGCCATAGATGTGGTAATTCTCATCACCGCCTTTGTCCTTCATAAATAGGAGGCGATTGTCATTGGCCCAAAAATACTGCCTGACCAATTCTTCTTTTTCCTCAATGACTTTTGTAACTGTATTGGTTTTTACGTCTTTAATATAAATATGCCTTTTCCCTTTTTCATCTTTCTCCCGATAGGAAACATATTTCCCGTTTGGGGAAAGTTTGAAACTGCTGACCTGAGGCTTTGAAAAATAGTCTTCAACGGAATAAGCGAATTTTCCGGTTTCTAAATTAGCGATCTTCAACAATTCTTCTTTTGAAGAAGGTAAAGTGGCGTCGCCCGGAAGTTTTTGGGCATCCTGCGCATTGCTAAATTGAAATAATAACGCACATGCCAATAGTGTAAATGATTTCATATTGCTGTTTAATTTGGTTTTATGGTTGAATGCTGAAAAAAGTTTAACCGAAGCCGGTAAAAAATATTTGCTAATATAAAGAACAATTTGATGGTATGCTATAGATTTATACGCTTAACCAACCCCGAAATCCGCGGGCAGCATAATAAGATTCCGCGCCATTGTGATAAGTAAATGTTGTGCCATACCTATAGTCACTGAAGAGCGCGCCACCCAGTTTTCGTATAGGTTCAGGGGTAACTATCCAACTCGATGTTTTGGTGTCAAAATTCCCGAGCTGCTGTAATTCCCTGTATTGTTCTTCTGTTAAAAGCGAAATACCCATTGCAGTTGCCATATCGGTGGCATTATTCTGAGGTTTAAATTCTTTTCTGGAATCGAGTGCTTGACGATCGTAGCAGACACTTCTGCGGCCTTTCGGACTTTCAGGCGAACAATCATAAAACACATATTCATCGGTATCTTTATCATGACCAACAACATCAGGTTCACCACCGGTTTTTTCCATTTCATTGAGCGACCACAATTTACCGGGATTGGCTTCTAGCTTTAACTGTACTTTTGCCCATTCGATATCTTTATGCCGGTTGGCATTTTTTTCGAAACGCATTTTTAAGGTATGAAGTAGTTCGCTGCGTTCTTCTGATGGCAAGTTTTTTATACTGCTTTTCATTGTGTTTGGATTTAAGGTATCTAAAATTATAAAAAAGAAATTCCTCTGTTAATAATTGTTATATTTTCCCAAAATTACTTGCATTCACCTTCAATACTACAACTTTGCCCATTAATGATATCAGGTTTCGGCTCCGGATTTTGTGCCCGCCATTCAGAAAAGCCACGCGCTAATGTTGCTAAAAATGCCTGACTGTCTTGTGCGCCCGAGACTGCTAACTTTCTGTCGAATATAAAAAACGGAACGCCATTAACTCCAATCTGCAGGGCTTCATTGCAATCCTGGCGAACGGCATCGGCATACAGATTACTCTCCAATGCTTTTCGGGTTTCGGCAGCGTCGATACCGATATTTTGTCCAAGCTGAACGAGTGTTTCAATATCGTCAATGTTTTTGCCGTCTGTGAAATACGCTTTAAACAGCGCTTCTTCCGCTTCATCCTGCAAATCCTGCTGTTGTGCGATATGCGAAAGCTGGTGTGCCCTGAAAGAATTGGCAGGAATGGCTTTGTCAAAATCATATTCCAGGCCAACCTGTCTGGCCAAATTTGCCACATGCTCATTCATGCCTTTGGCTTGTTCCAGGCTCATTCCTTTGTGATCTGCTAAAAACTGATGAATGGTTTTATCCGGTTGGGTTACCATATCTGGCGCCAATTGAAAACTTTTCCAAATGATTTCAACATGCTCTTTTTCAGGAAACTGCGATAAAGCATTTTCAAATTTCCGCTTGCCGATATAGCAAAACGGACACATGACGTCGCTCCAGATTTCTACTTTCATAATAGTATATCGTTTTTGTAAATATACATTATCTGAAATAATCTGCATTTTTTCGCAGTCTTTTTTTAGTGCGGCTTAACCTTCGAATGTGGTTAGAAGTAGTTTTTATTCTAGGTTGCGATTGCGTTAGGCGCTATTGCGTATTTACTTTTGGGAAGGAATAAAGATATCAAAAGTACTTCCTTCACCCAATTTGCCCGATGCGGTGATGATGCCATTGTGGTTTTCAACAATTTTCCGCACGATCGTGAGTCCGATTCCCGTTCCTTCATACACTTCTTTGTCATGCAGGCGCTGAAAAATTTCAAATATCCGGTCATTGTATTTAGGCTCAAAGCCAATGCCATTGTCGGAAATACTAATGTGGCAATAGTCTGTTTCTCCTTGAAATTTAATATCATTTAAAGCATCATATTTAACATAATCGCTATTTATTATGATATGTGGTGCAACATCGGGTTTGGAAAACTTCAGAGAATTAGCAATAAGATTCTGCAACAACTGCCGAAACTGGAAAGGAATGATATTGGCATCACATAATTTACCCATTTCAATAATGGCTTTTTTCTCCTGTAATTCTTCTTTCAGCGCTGCCATTACTTCCCTGACTATTTTATTGAGATCGCTGTTTTCAAATTTTCGCTCGGTTACATTGGTACGTGAATAAGCCAGCAGGTCATTTATCAAGTTTTGTATGTGCAGGGCAGAAACCCTTGTGCGTTCGAAATAATATTTACCTTTCTCAGATAAAGTCTCATATTCTTCGTCAAGAATCCGTTTAGAAAAAGCTTGTATTTTCCTTAGTGGTTCCTGTAGGTCATGGCTTGAGATATAAGTAAATGATTCCAGTTCCTTATTGGCGATCAGCAGTGCGTTTTTCTTTTTCCTGGTTTTGGAAGATAAGTTCTGTATTGGCGATTATAAGTTCGGCAGCGCGTTTTTCTTTTTCTTCATTTTGGAATGCCAGTTCATTATTGGCAACAATCAGTTCAGCGGCGCGTTTTTCCTTTTCGTTATTTTGAAAGGCGAGCTCTTCATTGGCGATGACCAGTTCGGCAGCGCGTTTTTCCTTTTCTTTATTTTGGAATGCCAGTTCCTTATTGGCAATAACCAATTCGGCAGCTCTTTGCTCTTTTTCATGATTTTGAAACGCCAGCTCGATATTGGAAATAATTAATTCATCGCGGCTATTCTTTTTCATTTGAAATAATAGTTGGCCCGGAAATAATTATTTTCTTGTTCATCTTAATCTTTGCTAGTTGTCAAAGTTACTCTTTTAATTTCCTCCCAAACTCATTCTATCCATCCAAATCCGTGTTATGGCAACATCATGGTTGAATAGGTTAAGTATGGGAATTCATTTTGAAAATATAAACAATTATTTATTGAAATACAATTTCAGATGACTTAAATACTTTTGACCATCTGGCTATAAATGCGTTTTTTAAGCTGGCTTCTTTGACGGCTATAAAATTAGTGTACAAAGCCGTTTTTCCGCTTTTGATGTAATACAATTGGGATTCGGGATTTGCATCATTGTGAAAAGAAGCTGCTTCTATTGTGAATAATATCCATTTATTACTGTTATCCTTTTCAATGACCGTGAGCCTGGCATTATCCGAATTTTTCATGGCTTGCTCATACATCATATTCATCGCAGCATCCGCAGGAACATTCTGCCCGCCTTTTATTGCCATCATATTTCCCATTAAAGTCCATTGCTCTAAAGTTTCCTTTTCAGGAATCAATTCCGTCAGATTGACCTGTGCAGTTTCCTGACTCGAGCCGACTTTCCAGTGGTATTCTTCCGGCCAGTTAATTTTGAGTTTTTCCTTTGGCTGTGCTGACGCGGAAAAGGTGAGGAGTAGGAAGAAAAAAAGTGCAATTCTGTTTATTTTCATAGTGCTTGATAATGAGTATGCGCAAACGAAGTTAGAAAAAAATGTCTTAATTTTAATTCTGCCTTATTGCTCTGCATCAATTTACTTTATATAATTTGGAGACACACATGCAGACCAGTAATTAACAATCGTTTTAATGGTTTCCCTGATTTGTTCATAACTGGACGGTTTTACGAAGAAGCCCTGAATCGATTTGGAGTAAGCATCTACAACGTGCTTTTGTTCAGCGCTGGTCGAGAAGAAAAGGTACGGAATAGATTTCAGTCTTAAATCTTCATTTTCATGGATTTTTTCCCTGAGTTCCATGCCACTTAGTTTGGGCATATTGATATCAGAGAAAATAATAAATGGCTCTAATTCTGTCGATGTAAGATACGCCAAAGCGGCTTCCCCGTCGGCAAAAAAGATGACTTCATTTTTACAATCGAGTGATTGAAAGACATCATTTAAGATTTCCTGATCATCCAAATCATCTTCAATAATTATAATAGGTCCGCCTTTGTTCATTTTTTTTGGCAAAGATAGTGATTAAAACAGGCATTGGTACTTTATGTTTCAGGGAATGAATATTTTACGTTAAGTCGGTATCCCTACATTTAAAATACATAGTAATTGATGATAAACCCAATTGACAACTAAGAGTAATAATAGGTTCCGAAACTTTTTTACAAATTCATACGATTTATGTTTTTATTTAGAATCGTTCTTATTAATTTTGCGATTCTAAAAATACTGCTTTACGAAAACCAATGCGCAGTCTCAATAAATATATACCATGTACCAAAAAATAAAAATTCTCACTATTGTATTCATGGTTTTTGTTGCATCAGTCCTACATGCACAAAAGAATGTGTTTCTGGAACGCTCATATTGGAAATCTGCTCCCGATGTTACTGCCATACAGGCCGAAATTCAAAAAGGCAGCGATCCCACGCAACTTAACAGCGACGGTTTTGACGCAACTGTTTACGCAATTCTCGAACAAGCACCTGATGCTTCCATCAAATACCTGCTGTCATTAGATGGTAACGGAGTAAATAAAATTACGCATGATGGACGTACTTACATTTTCTGGGCTGCTTATAAAGGCAATGTATCACTAATGGAATACCTGCTCTCCAAAGGCGCAAAGACTAACTTACTCGATGACCACGGTAATACGATTTTAAATTTTGCCGCTTCAACCGGGCAAAAGAATACGAAAGTATATGATTTTTGCCTTCGGGAAGGAGCCAACCTGACCAAAGACCTTAACCATGATGGAGCCAATGCATTGCTGCTGATTGTGCCGTATGATACTGATTTTGCCTTATTGGATTATTTTATAAACAAAGGACTTTCGCTCAAAAGCGTCGATGCTAATGGTAATACGGCTTTCAATTATGCCGCAAAAACAGGAAACGTTAAAACTTTAAAAGCTTTGTTAGGTAAAGGTGTTACTTATACTGATAATGCCATGCTGATGGCTTCCGTAGGAACACGAAGTACGACCAATACGATTGAATTATACCAATATCTTGAAAGCCTGAAGATCAGTCCGTCTGCTACGGGTAAAAACGGAGAAAATGCGTTGCATTCGATCGTACGAAAAGAAAAACAGGCAAACATTATCAAATATTTTATTTCAAAAGGTGCTGATGTCAATCAAGCAGACCATGAAGGCAATACCCCTTTTATGAATGCCGCTGCCGCGAATGCCGAACCGGAAGTTTTTGAGCTGCTCATAGCCAATATCAAAAATACTAACCGCGCTAATAAAAAGGGAGTTACGCCTCTTGCAATGGCAGTGCGAAGCAACACGCCCGAAATAGTACAATGGCTGTTAGCAAAAGGTGCCGATATTAAATCAACCGATACTAATGGTGACAATCTCGCCTATTATTTGTTGCAGTCCTATAATCCTCAGAAGACCGCTGTGTTTGAATCGAAGCTAAAAATACTTGAAGCTGCCGGACTCCATATTGCTGCTCCACAAAAAAATGGCAATACGTTGTACCACCTTGCCGTGTCTAAAAACGACCTTGCGCTTTTGAAACGCCTCGAAGTGTTTAATATAGATATCAATGCCAAAAATAAAGAAGGCATGACGGCTTTGCATAAAGCAGCGATGACGGCTCACGATGATGCTATTATTCGCTATCTGCTTGCAAAAGGCGCCAAAAAAGAAACCGAAACTGAATTTAAGGAGACGGCTTTTGACCTTGCTTCTGAAAACGAATCACTGACAAAGAACAAAATATCCATTGATTTCCTAAAATAGTATTATGAATAATTTATATAAGTTGGTTTTGGCAATAGCTTTATTATTAGGGCTTTCCAATACGATTATTGCACAAAAATCGGGTAGTGCCAAGTACAAATGCATGGTACAGATGACAAATTATCCGGGCGAAGGTGCTTACATCGCTGTTTCAATCATTGATCCGAAAGGGGAATATGATAAAACTTTATATGTGATGGGATCCGACAAGAAATGGTATCCTGATCTTAAGGAGTGGCATAAATTCTATAAGAAGAAAGCACTCAATGTCAGTGCTATTTCCGGAGCTTCAGTTTCAGGTGGTGACCGATCTGTGATTGTGCTCGATATCGAAAATGCTAAAATCAACTCGGGTTATGTATTGCGTTTTGAAAGTGCCGTCGAAAATCAGGAATACCATATTACGGATCTTGAGGTGCCACTAACTTCAGAAAATGTTAATGGCAAAATCGAAGGAACTCATTACATCCGCTATATACGGCTGAGTCCAAACCAACCGTAATCCTTTATGACGATTTCCGTATGGCGGTATAGCCACCTGGCCTTGGCGGTCACTTCTTTTCTTTTTCTTGCCCTTGCGTCCGTAACCGGTATTGTATTGGCATTTGAGCCGGTATCACAAAAAATACTGCCGTATGGCATTGAGGGCATCGGGAAAGTAAGTGTAGCGGAAGCATTACCCGTACTGAAAAAAGCCTATCCGGATATCATCGATGTAAGTGTCGATGCCAACCATTTTATAATTGTTAAGGCAATAGACGCCGATGGCAAAAACATTGAAGTTTACACCAACCCGATTACAGGCCAAACCCTTGGGAAAGTACCCAAAAAAAATGCATTTTTCGAATGGGTAACTACTTTGCACCGCTCTTTATTCCTACATGGAACAGGGAGGTTTTTTATGGGACTGGCATCATTCTTCTTGTTGCTGATCGCCATTTCAGGTACGGCACTGATCTTACAGCGGCAGCGTGGCTTCAAACGATTTTTCGCTACGATTTTTAGGGATGGTTTTGCACAATATTACCACGTGGTACTCGGAAGACTGTCATTACTGCCTGTAATTATCATTGCGGTTACCGGTATTTTCCTGTCGCTGGTCATTTTTGATGTACTGCCTATTTTAAAAACTTCACACAATATTGATTTTGATATGTTACGTGAAGAACCCAAGTTGCCACCATCGGATTTTGCTATTTTCAAAAATATTTCACTTATAGATGCTGAAAATATAGAATTCCCTTTTTCCAATGACGCTGAAGATTATTTTACATTAAAACTCAAAGACAGGGAAATAGTGGTTAACCAATATACTGGCGAAATCCTGAGTGAAATTCCCTATACACGTACAGCGCTGCTTAAAACCTTGAGCCTGGACCTGCATACGGGTCGTGCCAGTATGCTTTGGGCATTAGTACTGGCAATTGCCTCGGCCAATATCCTGTTCTTTATCTGGTCGGGTTTTGCGATGACCTTGAAGCGCCGGAGTGGACATATTAAAAATAGCCATGCGGCTACCGATTGCAGCATTATCATACTCGTTGGTTCGGAAAATGGAAGTTCAATTCGTTATGCGAATGTGTTGCATAAAAAACTCCTTGCAAACGGACACAAGGTTTTTCTTGCTGAAGCCAACCAATATGGTGTTTATCCCAAAGCAGAACATCTGATCCTGTTAACGGCAACGTATGGCTTGGGAAATGCTCCGACGAATGCCAATCGCTTTTTGGCTATGCTTTTAAAAAATCCACAGGAACAGCCGATACAATTTTCGGTGGTTGGTTTTGGATCAAGGGCTTATCCTGATTTTTGCCAGTTTGCTTTTGAGGCGCACAATGCATTATCGATTCAGGAATGGGCTACACCGCTGCTCGATGTCCATACTGTAAATGACAAATCTCCTGAGGAATTTTTGCAATGGTCTGTTTTATGGTCACAACGGGCAAATATACCGGTCGTACTCGAAACAAGTACTTTTACAACATCAGTTAAAGATACTCAAACCCTGACGGTAATTGAAAAAACAGCTGTGTCTCATACAGAAGGTGCATTCCTTATTAAATTGCGTTTACAACGTTCGAAAAACTTTACTTCAGGCGATTTACTTGCAGTATATCCCGCAGATGATTATAGAGAAAGACTTTATTCCATCGGTAAAGTGAATGGCGATATACAATTGAGTGTCAGAATGTATGAAAATGGATTGGGTTCAGCCTATCTCTATGCTTTAAATTCCGGCGATGTTATTAAGGGACGTTTGGTACGCAATTCCCATTTCCATTTTCCGAAGCAAGCCAAAACGGTCATTATGGTCTCTAACGGTACTGGTATTGCGCCATTTCTCGGGATGATTGACGAGAACCATAAAAATACAGATTGCTACCTTTACAGCGGTTTCCGAGGCAAAGCTTCATTTGCGTTGTATGAAGATAGCATTAACAAGCATTTGGCCTCACAACAGCTAAAAGGAATTCATATTGCCTATTCGCGAGAAGGAGAAAAACAATATGTAAAAGATTTATTGGCACGCGATGCGGAAATTATTGCACACACGTTACGAAACAACGGCGTAATTATGATTTGCGGTTCACTCGCCATGCAACAAAATGTAATGGTATTGCTAGAAGCCATCAGCCAGAATTATAACGCACAAAGTGTGGCGCATTATGAAGCACACAGGCAGGTATTGTCGGATTGTTATTGATTCTTTACTTCGGTTAAAAACACGTTTGTTTAATTCAAGTTTCAATTGAGAAATTAACTAACGCTCTTACTACAACATCCATTGTGTGAATTACATAACCCTTTGTACTAATTACACAACAGCAAATAAAAGCTATTGATTTATATTTGCATGTACACAAATCCTCTTTATTTATAAGCTTTTATTGTGTACTATAATTAGCCAATCAACAATAGATTTTAACGAAGCAATATGGAAAAAGAAGTCAAAGGATACGATTTGAATATCAATATTAATAATTTTAATTTGTCTTATGATGATGTAGGAGAAGGTAATGTCCCCGTTATTTTTTTACACGGCTTTCCTTTCGACCGGATGATGTGGAGAAGTCAACTTGATTTTTTTAAATCGGCTTATCGGCTAATTGCATTTGATATTAGAGGTTTTGGGAAATCAAACGATGGTAAAGGTGAATTTAGTATTGATCTATTTGGTGATGACCTGGTTGCGTTTATGGATCGGATGGATATTCCTAAAGCGATTGTGTGCGGACTCTCAATGGGCGGTTATATTGCACTGAATGTTCAACAGCGGTTTCCGGAGCGTATTGAGGCTTTGATTTTAGCCGATACACAATGTATTGCCGATACTGCTGAAGCCAAAGAAAAGCGCTACAAAGCTATTGAAGAAATAGAAGCGCAGGGTGATGCCCAATTTAAAGAAGGGTTTATAAAGAATGTTTTTGCCCCAAACTCATTGGCGGGAAAAAAAGAAGTGGTGGAACAATTGAAAATGGTTGTAAACGCTACTCCTCAGGATAGTATTATTAAAGGAATGAAAGCATTGGCAGAACGCAGGGAAACTTGCCTTGGATTAAATAAAATAACCATTCCGACATTAATTATATGTGGAAAAGAAGACCAGCTCACACCATTGGCGCAGTCTGAAATGATGCATATGGATATTAATGGCTCTACGCTTAAAGTTATAAATGATGCGGGTCATGTTTCTAATTTAGAGCAGCCGGAAGTTTTCAATAAATACCTGCAGGATTTCTTTAGCACATTGAGTGCTGTTAATGCGGCCAATTTTAATGTTGACTAGAAGATAATAATGCCTATTGGCAACGATCAGATTCAAATTTTAAAACCAAAATCATGTACACTTTTCAAAAATCGGATCTAATCTACAAATACAGCTGGACTCAGGAGCGCAAAGAAGAAAACCTGAGAATCAATGATTTTTCGTCAAATTGTTTTTTGTATCGAGGAGAGGGATATGAGATGCTTCCATTTATAAAAAAATACATGAAGTCGAGAGCCATGAGCGGTTTAGATGCATTTCATAATTTAGAAGAAATTATAAAAAACGCGATTTGTCCGTCAATAGCTTCGCATGAAGATATTAAGAAATGGCTGGATTTGAATTATATCAAGTAATCTGATTCTCTTGTATTCCTAAAAAAATCACTCTGTCCCGGCTGCTTTTCTTGCTGCTTGAAGATCTACATTTCCCACAGTATAAAACATACCACCATCCGTTACAAGAATGCCGCTGTAGTCAGGATATTGTTGCAAAAACTTTATTCCGGCTTCTTTGCCAAGCACCATAATAGCCGTACTAAAGCCATTTGCAACTTCAGCACTGGGTCCAAATACAGTAACACTCGATAATCCGCTTGCCGGATAACCCGTTTTAGGATTAATGATATGCGAATAACGTATGCCATCGAACATCACAAATTTCTCATAACTGCCCGAAGTTACAACCGCGCCTTGCGTGACAGGCACAATAGCAAAAAGTGATTCTTTATTTTTGGGATCGGTCAGGCCAACGGTCCAAGGATTTCCGTTAGGCTGTGTGCCCCAGGTATTCATGTCTCCTGAACCGTTAATGATACCTGCGGGAACGCCTTTGGCCAACATCATTTGACGGCATTTATCGGCTGCGTAGCCTTCACCCAAAGCTCCAAAGCCAATTTTCATGCCTTTGCGCCTAAGGAAAATAGTTGATTTTTTTCGGTTGAGCCTGATATTTTTATATCCCACTTTGGTTACAGAATTTTTTATAGCTTCAGGAGTCGGCATCTTTTCCATAGACCCATCAAATTTCCAGATGCGATCCATGGCTGCGAAGCTGATATCAAAAGCGCCCCGCGTTTGTTTGGATAGTTGTATCGCTCTTTCTGTGAGTGCAAATACTTCGGGATCTACTTTGATCGGTTTTATACCGGCATTTTTATTCACTTCTGAAATTTGAGTGACAGGCCGCCAGTCGGATATCAGGTTTTCAATGCGATCCACCTCAGCAATGACTGCATCGATATGGTTTTCAGCAGTGGCGGAATCCTGAGCAACAATGGTAATATCAAAATGGCTGCCCATTAACGTAACAGTCCTCTGCCGCATTATCTGACTATTACTGCTTAAAGTAAAGAGTAAATAGGAGAGGACGATGTATATTTTCATATATATATACTATAGAAATAATAAGATTTGACTAATACGGCAATTAATAAAGAGAAAATATTGTTACACCAATTCAATATCCATAGTTTTTATCAGGCCGTCTTCAAAAGTGTAAATGTGTTTGACTTTCCCGTCAAAAATTAAATTGCCTTGTAAGTCCTTCACTTTTTGGTGAACCATTACTTCCAAACTTTCATTTTGCCTGAGATTAAATGCTATTGGTTCCACCTTTGGATTGATTTCATTCCATTGCCTTGTCCAGTATTGTTTGATTTCATCATGTCCGATTATATAGCCGCCTTCCCAGGCTTTTGACCATTGTATATCTGGCTGCATTGTCGACAAAGCGCTGTCAATATCACGATTATTAAAAGCGGAATAAGCTTTCTTTATTACATCTGTAAGTTCGAATGTCATAATTTATTTTTAGTTAGATTTGTTCGACTAATTACTTTCCGATGCAGAAATTAGCAAAAATATTCCCCAGCAATTCATCATTTGTGACTTGCCCGGTAATCATTCCAAAATGGTATAGAGCTTCTTTAATATCAATCGCCATCAGATCTGATGAAAGATTGTGCTGCATTCCAAAACGCACTTTTTGTATCTCTTCGAGTGCTTTAAGCAGAGAATCATAATGTCTTGTATTAGTCACTATAGTTTCATTATTGCGAAGCGCGCCGGTATTGACAAATGACAGCAATTGGTTCTTAAGATCTTCTACGCCAGTATGTTCTTTGGCAGAAATCAGCAATATGTTTGGAATCTGCATTGTAATATTATTAATTTCAGGGACAAGCAGCTGGTCGGCTTTGTTTCCTATAACAACCAATGGTTTTAGAGGAAATTGGTTTTTTATTTTCTCAAGTTCTATCTGTACGCTTTTAAGGTTTTGGTTATCCAGTCCGAGTTGCGAACTGTCAAGCAAAAATATAATCACCTGTGCCTGTTCGATCTTCTCAAATGTCTTGCGGATACCGATACGCTCTACAACATCTGCAGTTTCACGAATCCCGGCCGTATCGATAAACCGGAAACCAATTCCGCCAATCACCAACTCATCTTCGATGGTATCTCGGGTCGTACCGGCAATTTCAGAAACAATTGCACGCTCTTCATTGAGCAGCGCATTCAGTAAGGTCGATTTTCCTACATTGGGTTCGCCCACAATTGCTACTGGAATCCCATTTTTAATGACATTTCCCACAGCAAACGAGTCTATCAGTCGCTTCAGTACGAGTTCGATACGTTCAAGGAGTTCACGGAATTGTGTACGGTCGGCAAACTCTACATCTTCTTCAGCAAAGTCAAGTTCGAGTTCAATTAGTGAGGCAAAGTTGAGCAATTCTTCACGCAGTTTAGCGATTTCGTTGCTAAATCCGCCTCGCATTTGCTGCATAGCGATCTGATGGGAAGCTTCATTATCGGAAGAAATCAGGTCAGCAACAGCTTCGGCCTGTGACAGGTCTAGTTTTCCGTTAAGAAAAGCACGCAGGGTAAACTCTCCGGCATCTGCCATTCTGCAACCATTTCGCAAAAGCAACTGAATGATTTGCTGTTGGATATATGCCGAGCCATGGCATGAGATTTCAATCGTATTTTCACCGGTGTAAGAGTTTGGACCATGAAAAACTGACACGAGTACTTCATCCAGTATTTTTCCTCCGTCAATAATATGGCCCAAGTGCAAAGTATGTGTCTTTTGTTTAGTTAAGTCTTTTGCTTTAACCGACTGAAATACAGTAGTTGCAATTGTTATAGCATTTTCTCCTGAAATACGAATGACAGCGATGGCACCCGCACCTGAAGGAGTGGCAAGAGCTACTATAGAGTCCTGTGGAATCATACTTTTTTTTGCAAAAGTAAGCAAAATTGCGCAGTTGCCAGATTACTTTACAACGACCGTTTTTGATTTTGGTTAAAAAAAATATAAACTCAGCGCAATCCTTTTCATAGTTTGAGTAACTTTAGAATTAAATAGCTACAACTTAAGCCGACCACCATGAAAAAAATACTTTTCCCTACCGATTTTTCCCAAACCGCCAACAATGCATTCCTTTATGCGCTGCAGTTGGCTAAAAGTATTGATGCCGAGATTATAACGCTTCATGTCTACGAACTGCCACAAATGGATTCCATGGAAGTACCGGTTTACCTTCTCGAAGTTTATGAAGTGACAGAACTCAGCAATTTTGAAAATTATAAGCAGCATATTCCTGTACTGCGTAATATTGCTGAGCAGCATAAACTTGGCGATATCAAAATCAGTAACGTACTTGAAAGCGGCAATCTTATCGATAGCATCAGGAAAATTTCTGAAACAGAATCTATCGATTATATTGTAATGGGTACTAAAGGAGCTGAAGGACTTACTGCTACTTTCCTCGGTTCGGTTACAGAAAAGGTCTTGCATCATACTAAAACTGTAGTACTGGCTATTCCTGAAGAATGTCGTTTCGAATCGCCAAAAAGCCTGTTGTTTATTACTAAATTCAAAGAATCTGACCGTGAACTCCTCAAAAGGGTAATCAAATTCGCAGCGCTTTTCAGCGCCCGGATAGACTGCCTTTATGTGAATATTAATGAAGAGCCATTGGCCGCTGGTATCATGGAAAAATGGGAAGAACTCCTTGCGGATGATAAAGTAACCTTCCATTCTATTTTAGGCACAGATGTAGAACAAAGTATTTTGGATTTTTTAGAAGACCACCATACAGGTATGCTGGCAATGCCAATCCATGACAGGGGATTTTTTGAGAGTTTATTTCATGTAAGCCTTTCTAAGAAGCTGGCCTTTCATGTAAAAGTGCCCATTCTTGCGCTGCATGAATAAAAAAAACCGCCCGGGTATTACAGCGGACGGTTTGATTCAAAAAGTAACAATTTATTTTTTAGCGGCTGCGGCTAAATTTTCAGGCTTTGCAGCAATAGCTACACCCGGTAATTTAATTGGCGCTCCGATTTGTGCAAGGAAACTTCCCTGAACTTCCCCTGTTTTATAGGTTGTAAAACCAATTCGGTACAATCCCATTACTAAAGATTTTAAGGGATTTGATGTATCGCTGGTAATTCTCATTAATGAATTGTATTTGCTTCCAGATGGCTGAGCAGGCATTTCGCTTGAATCATCATTAGATTCGATAGTTGTCCATTTGGCAGTTTTTGCTTTTGAAGCGGCATCTTCTAATTTCAGTACACCTTCAGCTCTTTCAAAGCTTACCCAGGTATCAAAGAAATTCTTAGTATCTGTTGCATTGGCTTTGTAATCTTCGGTCACATAATCTTTATCGCTTGGTTTTACACTGTCAGGTGCTGGAGAAATCATACGTATTCCGATTTCCGGTGCTGCGATTGGAACCCAAACGTACACATAATACATTTTCTTTCCACCTTTTACTTCGTCTGGCGCAGCGCCTGGTTTGATGTAACCAAAATAGCTGGTAAGATCGGTATAAGGTACTCTGATCTCTTTACCCATCATACTCTTTTTTGCCAGATCAGCCCCGAATTTGTCCAGTTTCTGTGCAGTGGCACTCATTCCCAAAGCAAGGCACAATACGCCTGCAAGTACATTTTTTTTCATTTAAATTGTTTATTAGTTGGTCCTACTCATAAGGCTTTTCGGTTTACGCCTTCGGATTTGAAATCCGCTGTAATAATACTATTTTTTTTTAACAAAAACATCGGGTTTGAGTAGATATTTATACGTAAAATTAATGTTATTTCGAACACATTATGTTAGGGTTTTACGAATAGTTAATTTGATAAATTTTCTGCTATTGAAAATCCTGTCATTTTAAATTGTTAACATAGTTTCACAATTCTTTGGTGACAAAAAAACCGTCCTGTAATTCAACAAGACGGTTTAGGGTATAAAGGTTGGTTAGGTTAGTTGTTGAGCATTACCGGCATAACGAGCATGGTAACGGTTTCGCCATCTTCGAGTCCGTCAACTGGTGTCAGTATACCCGCACGGTTTGGCAATGACATTTCGAGCATAATCATATCTGACTGCAGATTGGTCAGCATTTCGGTAAGGAAACGCGAATTAAAACCAATCTGCATATCATCGCCCTGATAATCACAGGTAAGACGCTCTTCCGCTTTGTTAGAATAGTCAATGTCTTCTGCAGAAATATTAAGTTCCGCACCAGCAATTTTAAGTCTGATCTGGTGTGTTGTCTTGTTGGAGAAAATAGCCACACGACGCACAGAATTCAGGAACTGCGTACGGTCAATCATCAGTTTATTTGGATTTTCTTTTGGAATAACCGCTTCATAGTTAGGATATTTTCCGTCTATTAATCGGCACAATAGGATATAATTGTCGAATGAAAACGTAGCATTTGAATCATTGTATTCAATCTTTACCTCAGCATCAGATGTTCCAAGAATGCTCTTTAGAATGTTCAAAGGTTTCTTAGGCATGATAAAATCTGCAACCTGAGACGCTGTAACGTCTGTACGGGCATATTTAACGAGCTTGTGCGCATCAGTAGCAACGAATGTAAGTCCTTCGGGAGAAAACTGGAAGAACACGCCTGACATCACCGGACGGAGGTCGTCATTTCCGGCTGCAAATATCGTTTTACTCACCGCTGTTGCCAATACGTCAGCAGGAACCAACGTAGAAGACGGATCATCAAGGCTCACCGATTTTGGGAATTCATCACCCGGCGCGTATGCCAACGCGTATTTACCGGAATTAGAACTGATTTCTATCGTGCTGTTTTCTTCAACTGTAAATGTAAGCGGCTGCTCTGGAAAAGTTTTTAGGATTTCGAGCAATAGTTTGGCAGGAACCGCAACGCTTCCTACGCTTGAAGAATCAATTTCCAGAGTTGCTGACATGGTTGTCTCGAGATCGGAAGCAGAAACGGTCAGCGTTTTGCTGTCCAGTTCAAAGAGGAAATTATCTAAGATAGGCAAGGTGTTGCTGCTGTTGATGACGCTTCCCAATACCTGCAATTGTTTTAATAAATACGAACTCGATACTATAAATTTCATTTTCCTTAATTTTTTTGGAGGTTTGCCTGCCAATTATGGAAAGCATACATTTTACAAATATATCTTAAACTGTCAAATATCAAAAAGAATTTTATTAACATTACCTGGCATACTTTCTTTTGCGCACTAATGTAAACAGCAGACCAAAAGCGACCAGTAGTAAGATTGGCAGTCCGACAGTTATCAATTGTGTCGAGGTATAATTGGCGTAGACTTTTTCCTTATCAAGCAATGGCAGCGTTACTTCTTTACCGCGAATGTTAATAAGTCCGTTGTCATCGAGCAAATAATTCACCGCATTCATCATAAATTCCTTATTTCCGTATAGTTTGTTCGTCCATTTATCATATCCGAGTTCAAGCGGCTGGAAGTTTTTGTCAAGCTGGTTGCGGATGATATCTCCGTCGGCCACAACAATCATCTTATTGGCTTTGCCGGTATTTTGGAATCCCTTTTCGGCAAATGGGAGGACACGGTTCTCAAACGCGGAATGAAATTGCCCTTCGAGCAAAACTGCCACAGGAAGATTACCCGTATTTTTAAATTCATTCTGATCCGGACGGTCATTGACCATTGAAAGATTCACTTCTACAGGCGTTCCAATTGCTTTGGAATAGGGCGAAGATTGTAGCAATATTGTTTTTTTAATGCCATTTTTCAGCGTGTCAATGGCATTTACGTATTCAAACTTCATCGCGTCGACGTTGCTCACTATCGGATTCTTCGAAGCAGGATAAATCAGCGGCGAATAAAACCAAGGATACTGCGTATATTGTGTCGCACTGCCTTGTTCACCTGTAGCCAAAGCAATGGGTGTAGCCATTACATCTTTTATAAGTACGGGATTGATCCGGAAACCATATTTAAAAAACATATCGTTCACGTTCAGGTCGAACGGGAAAGCAAGTGTTGCGCCGGAATCATTGTAAAGGCTGTCCATTTCAATATTGACCTGGTCGACAAGCCATAGTGTTTTTCCGCCGTTCATGACGAATTGGTCGAGTACTAACTTTTCCTCATCAGAAAAACGCTCGGTCGGCTTTGCAATAATAGCGAGATCATATTTCTTAAGGTATGCCACACTTTCTGTCGGTTTTTTAGCTACAGAATCGAGTGTAAAAGTGCCGATAAAATAATTCTCCCGCACCTGCTTGATAAAATCAGCCATCAGGATATCGTGCAATTCTCCATTTCCTTTGATAACCGCGATCTTCTTTTCTTTGGCTTTGGTAATTGTATTGAAAGCATTGGCGAAGGCGTATTCAAGGTGCTGTACAGAACTTACCACTTTCTCCGCAGTTGTTGCGCCCATTAAATTTTTAAGTAGTGGTACTTTGATACTTTTGCCATTGTAAGTTGCAATTGCCCATGGGAAAACTACTTCCTGGGTTTGTTTTCCTTTATCGTCAAGTGTAACATTCACAGGTGTGAGTCCGCGTTCAATAAAAGACTGCATAATCGTATCACGCTCTTCCTCATTCTCTATCGGATTGACAAACTGAAAAGTGATGTTTCTATTGTAAGCTTTGAATTCCTCGAGTATTTGCTGGGTTTCAGATTGTAGTTTTTTGAATTCTCCAGGAAATTGCCCCTGAAGGAACACATCAATAATCAATGGTTCTTTCACTTCTTCGATGATACCGAGAGATGTTTTGGATAGTGTATATCGTTTGTCCTGTGTCAGATCGAAACGGCTAAAAAAGTGGCTTCCAACAGCATTGATTATCACAAGAATAAACAGCGTTAGCAATAAGGTTTTGAGGTTGTTTCTTTTTTTTGTGGCCATTATGCTTTGAAAGATTTTAATTTAAAAACAGTAAAAGACAGAAATGCCAATGTGATACTTACAAAATAAATAATATCCCGCGTATCAATTACGCCACGGCTCATACTCTTGAAATGGCTGTCCATACCAAAAGAAGTGATTGTATTTTCGGCCTCCGGCAAATATGTGGCCAAGCCTCCAAAAGCAAAATAAAAGAAAAAGCACAGGAATACGGATAAGATAAAGGCAACAATCTGGTTTTCGGAAAGAGTAGAGGTGAAGATGCCAATTGCTGTGTATGCGGCAATGAGGAACAATAAACCAAAATAGGAACCCATTGTACTTCCGAGGTCAATATTTCCTTCAGGCATTCCTAAATTGGAGATTACAAAAACATAAAGAAAAGTTGGTAGGATTGCAATAACAATCAGTAGCATCGCGCCAAAGAATTTCCCATTCACAATTTGCCAGATGCTTAAAGGTTTAGTTAGCAGCAATTCGAGCGTACCTTGTTTTTTCTCATCAGAGAAGCTGCGCATGGTTACGGCAGGAATCAGGAAGATTAATATCCATGGAGAAATGGTGAAAAACGGACCCAAATCAGCGAAACCGCTGTTGAGGATATTGTAATCGCCTTCGAAAACCCACAGGAAAAGTCCGTTGAGCAACAGGAAAATCGTCACTACAAGATAACCTATTGGCGAACCAAAAAAGGATTTTATTTCTCTTAAAAGTATTGCTTTCATAGTTTATGCAAAGTTATTAATCTTATTATGACAGGCTCACCAACTTATCGACGCTCCACGCTTCAGGTTTTGCATTGAACAATTGTTTTGTGAATGTCCATACTTCATAAAAGAGTTCCGACTTCCGGTAATTTTCAAGATCTGCCTCGGTTTCCCAATAGCTGTAAGTGAAGAAAATACGTTTGTCGGCTTTATCCTGATACAATTCAAGAAAACGGTTTCCTTCGGCATTTCGTATTTTGGTTTTCATCAATTCGAAATTCGCCAGAAAAGCAGCAATATGCTCTTCATGAAAACTCAATTTTACAATTCGTACAAACATAAGTGATTTGGATTTTATTATAAAAAATTAATACTGATGACATCCCGATAACCCATACCTAATAGGCTCGAAGCACTTCCTACACTCGAAGGATTGCTGCGGAAGATAGCAATTTCCAAGAAACCAGCTTCATTGAAAATTGCAAGCTTATCGCCTTCATAATTTTTTATGCCATATTTTCCGGCATTGGCGATGTCAGAATATTTGGCCCAGATATTTTTTATCGGACTTGATATTTTTTGATTGTTGCGTTGTACCATCGGAATTTCGTAAGGCCTGCCTTTACTGACTTCGAGAAAAAGTTGTTTGCTGATATTGGTCACGACATTTCCAAAATGATCAATATAAATAACATATCCTTTAATGGAAGTTCTATCTGCAGCGACGAACGGCTGAAGTTCTGTAGCCTGTTTCATCGCCGTAATCTCTTTCCCGATGACATTCAGGAGTCCGCCTTTTGCAATGTGGCACGCTACGGTTACGAATACATCCAAATCAGTCGCATCGACCGGCAAACGATCGTGGATGTTGATGGCCACCATTTTTTGCGGTACGACGTTTTGTGTGAGCATGCTCAGGATTCCGTTATCGGCACCAATGAAATAATGATCATTCCATTGTATGGCAATGTGTTGGTTTTCTTTATTCAGCTCGGCATCAACACCAATCAAATGTACTGTGCCTTTCGGGAAACTTTTATAAGCACTGCCAATCATGTAACTCGCTTCGGCAGTATTAAACGGATCGATCTCATGGGAAATATCAATAATTACGGCACTGGCATACTCAGAAAGTATTTTTCCTTTTAAGGCTCCAACGAAATGGTCTTTCAAGCCGTAATCGGTAGTAAGCGTAATTATTGACATAAAATTGTTTATAAATAAAAAGAAAACGGAACTAAAAACTCAGTAAATTTGAATGCAAAGCTAATAAAAGCTAAAACTATATAGATACTATTTTTTAATTAAATACTACTTCCTTTTGAACGAAAGAATTATTGAACTCAACGACATCGCACCTAAAGATTTTTGGGGCGCGCAGGATTCACATCTTGAAACGATTAAAAAATATTATCCCAAACTAAAGATTGTCGCCCGAGGTACTACCATTAAGGCATTTGGAGAGAAAGAAGTCCTCGATGAGTTTGAAGTACGTTTTAACCGCCTCATGCAGCATTTTAGCCGATACAATCGCATTGATGACAATGTCATTGAACGCGTTATTCAAAGCAATGCGCAGGATGAGCAACGCATGCCTGATCATGATAAAATCCTCGTTCACGGCATTGGCGGTAAGATTATCAAGGCCATGACACCCAACCAGCAGTTGCTAGTAGATACCGTTTATAAAAATGATATGGTTTTTGCTGTCGGACCTGCGGGAACAGGAAAAACGTATACTGGTGTCGCATTGGCTGTCAAGGCATTAAAAGAGAAACAGGTTAAACGCATTATTTTAACACGTCCCGCAGTTGAAGCTGGGGAAAATCTTGGTTTTCTTCCGGGTGATATGAAAGAGAAACTCGATCCATATATGCAGCCGTTGTATGATGCTTTGCGCGATATGCTGCCGCCACAATCTCTAGAAGATTATATATTGAAAGGTATTATACAAATTGCGCCGCTCGCTTTCATGCGTGGCCGTACATTGGACAATGCATTTGTTATCCTTGACGAAGCACAAAATACAACACATTCCCAAATGAAAATGTTCCTGACTCGTATGGGGAAAAATGCCAAGTTTATGATTACAGGAGATCCGGGACAGGTCGATTTGCCGAGAAGGACTATTTCCGGACTAAAAGAAGCGATTCTTGTTTTGAAAGATATCGAAGGCATCGGGATTATCTATCTCGACGATAAGGATATAGTTAGGCACCGATTGGTGAAAAAAGTAATCGACGCCTACAAAATGATTGAAAACACGGATTAACCAAGTAACTTTTGTTATTTTTAAGCGAAAAACTGTAGTTTTATTTGAGTATAGACCTGCAGTTTTTCGCTTTTTTTCTTAGAATGGATAACCGATGGCAAGATTGAATACAAGGTTTTCTTTTCTCCATGGACCGCTTCCAAAATTAATCTGATCCAATACCCATCGCTGTCCATCGGGAAGGTAGGGTTTGCGTAATGGAAAAGCAAAATCGGTACGCAATACCAGGAACGACAAATCAAAACGGAGTCCGGCACCAGTTCCAACAGCCAATTCATTGATGAATTTACTGGTGAATTGACCGCCTGGTTTTGAAGTTTTGTTCATCAGCCAGATATTTCCCGCATCTACGAATATTGCCCCGTGTACGACACTGATGATTTTCGCACGGTATTCCGTATTGATCTCTAATTTAATATCTCCCGATTGGTCAGGCAGAAAAGA
>Ga0247814_10000541_pt1 | contig 29090 bp, 24 predicted proteins | sample UWRJL179409R1_FD_179947 | JGI IMG/M metagenome (GOLD analysis project Ga0247814, IMG submission 179947) | Plant litter microbial communities from Arlington Agricultural Research Station in Wisconsin, United States - UWRJ-L179-409R-1 | ecosystem: Environmental > Terrestrial > Plant litter >... | reverse complement strand
CTTCTTCCGCGGCGCCGGCTGGAACGTCATCAAGGTCGTCTGGGGTCGCGAGTGGGATGCCCTGCTCAAGAACGACACCGAGGGCGCCCTGCGCGACCTCATGAACCGCACTCCCGATGGCGACTATCAGACCTACAAAGCCGAGTCGGGCGCCTATGTGCGTGAGAACTTCTTCGGGCGCGACGAGCGCACCCTGAAGATGGTCGAGCACCTCACCGACGACCAGCTGTGGGGCCTCAAGCGCGGTGGGCACGACTATCGCAAGGTCTACGCGGCATTCAAGGCGGCGACGGAGCACACCGGCCAGCCGACCGTCATTCTCGCGAAGACGGTCAAGGGCTACGGCCTCGGCCCGTCGTTCGAGGGCCGCAACGCGACCCACCAGATGAAGAAGCTGACGCTCGACAACCTCAAGCAGTTCCGCGACGTGATGCACATTCCGATCAGCGACGCCGTGCTCGAGGCCGACCCGTACAAGCCGCCGTTCTACCACCCCGGTGCCGACGACGACGCGATTCAGTACCTGCACGAGCGCCGTCGCGCGCTCGGCGGCTACCTGCCAGAGCGCCGCTCGAAGTACACGCAGCTCACGCTGCCAGAGGCCGGACTATACGACGTCGTCAAGAAGGGCTCCGGCAAGCAGGAGATCGCCTCGACGATGGCCTTCGCTCGCCTTCTGAAGGACCTCCTGCGCGACAAGGGCATCGGCCAGAGAATCGTTCCGATCATTCCGGATGAGGCTCGCACCTTCGGCATGGACGCCTACTTTCCGACCGCGAAGATCTACAACCCCAACGGTCAGACCTACACGGCCGTAGACCGCGACCAGCTGCTCGCCTACAAGGAGTCGCCGCAGGGCCAGATCGTGCACGTCGGCATCAACGAGGCCGGCGCCTTCGCCGCCTTCACCGCGGCCGGCACGCAGTACGCCACCAACGGCGAGCCGCTCATTCCGGTCTACGTCTTCTACTCGATGTTCGGGTTCCAGCGCACCGGCGACGCGATGTGGGCTGCGGGCGACCAGATGGCGCGCGGTTTCATCATGGGTGCGACCGCTGGCCGCACCACGCTCACGGGTGAGGGCCTGCAGCACGCTGACGGTCACTCGCTGCTGCTCGCGGCCACCAACCCCGCGGTCATCAGCTACGACGCGGCCTACGGCTACGAGCTGGGAGCCATCGTCAAGGACGGCCTGGAGCGCATGTATGGGGGCGCCCACACCGATCCCAACGTCATGTACTACCTGACGCTGTACAACGAGCCGATCGTGCAGCCGGCCGAGCCGGAGAACTTCGACCGCGAAGGTGCTCTCAAGGGCATCTACCTGCTGTCGCAGTCCGACTCGCTCGGCCCGCGCGTGCAGCTGCTCGCCAGCGGTGTCGGTGTGCCGTGGGCGCTTGAGGCTCAGGAGCTTCTCGCCAACGACTGGGGCGTGGCCGCCGACGTGTGGTCTGTCACCTCGTGGAGCGAGCTGCGCCGGGATGGCCTGCGGGCTGAGGAGCACAACTTCCTCTACCCGGACGCAGAGAAGCAGGTGCCATACCTCACGGCCAAGCTGGCCGAGGCTCAGGGGCCATTCGTCGCGGTCTCGGACTTCATGCACCAGGTGGCCGACCAGATCCGTCCGTTCGTTCCCGGTCGTTTCGCGACTCTGGGCGCCGACGACTTCGGCTTCTCTGACACTCGTGCCGCCGCCCGTCGCTACTTCAAGATCGACGGACCGTCGATGGTCGTTCGCGCGCTCGAGCTGCTCGTCGAGCGCGGCGAGGTCTCGCCCGCAACCCCCGGTCAGGCGATCGCGAAGTACTCGCTGCACGACGTCACCGCCGGATCGAGCGGAAACGCTGGAGGCGAGAGCTAGCGGATGGCTGGCAAGACCAAGGCGCAGACGCTCGCCTGGCTGCGCACCATCTCTGGTGAGCTCGCCACGGCGACGCTGAAGCGTCTGGACGACACGCTGCCCTGGTACGGCGAGATGCCGCCCGGGCGGCGCTCGGCCGTCGGTCTCGTGGCGCAGGCGGGCATCAGCTCGTTCATCAGCTGGTTCGAGGACCCAAAGTCGACCCCGTGGATCGCCGCGGACGTCTTCGGCGGAGCACCCCGCGAGCTGCTGCGCTCCGTCTCGCTGCAGCAGACCCTGCAGCTGATCCGCATCACCGTCGAGGTCGTCGAGGCTCGCATCGGCGACGGCGACAACGTGCTGCGCGAAGCGATTCTGCTGTACTCCCGCGAGATCGCGTTCGCCGCCGCGGACGTCTACGCCCGCGCGGCGGAGGCCCGCGGCCTGTGGGACGCACGGTTGGAGGCGCTCGTCGTTGACAGCATCCTCAGCGGCGAATACGACACCGAGCTGCCGAGTCGCATCGCCGCCCTCGGCTGGAACGGCCACGGCGAAGTCTGCGTTCTCGTCGGCACCGCCCCCCGCGTGCTCGACGTCGATCAGCTGCGCCGCACCGCCCGCCACCTCGACGCGGATGTGCTCATCGGCGTGCAGGGATCCCGCCTCGTTCTGGTCATCGGGCGCGCAACCCCGGTCACTGACGACGCGCCGACGCCGATGCCCTTCCTCGACATCGCCACCCAGCTCGAGCCTGGATTCGGCCCCGGCTACCTCGTGCTCGGTCACGAAGTGCCGTCGCTCGTCGACGCATCCAAGAGCGCGAAGGCGGCTCTCGCGGGCTTCGCCGTCGCGCGCGCGTGGCGCAACGCTCCGAGGCCGACCCTTGCCGACGACCTGCTGCCCGAGCGCGCCTTCGCCGGCGACCCGCTCGCCCGCTCGACCCTCATCAACCGCATCTACCGGCCATTGCAGGCACACTCGACCGAGCTGCTCGCCACCCTGTGGTGCTACCTCGACAACGGCCGCTCGCTCGAGGCGACGGCCCGCGAGCTGTTCGTGCACCCCAACACCGTGCGCTACCGCCTCAAGCGCATCAGCGAGGTCATCGGCTGGGATGCCACCGGCGCCCGCGAGGCCCTGATTCTGCAGGCGGCACTCATCGTCGGCTCGATCGCCGAGCCGGACCCGTCGCGCCGGCGGCCTGTGTAGCGCACGACTGCGCCAATGCTCCGCGCCAATAGGATGGGCGCGCTGCATCACCGATGCTCGCCCTGCCTTCGACCTTGGAGACCCTCGTGAGCGTGCGCATCGAAACCGTCGAACTTGCAAAACCGGTCTTCCGCATCTCGGTACGGGATGCCTTCGCCGCGACCTTTGCCCGACCCGGGGCCGTCGTTGCGTACGCCGCGCCCATGGCTCTCGTCGCGGCAATCGGCTTCGCCGGCGTCGCGATCACGTCATCAGATCACATGGTCTATGCCGATAGCCTCCCGCAGTTCGTTGGTCTACCCGAAGAGCGTGCTCAATTTCTTCTCTGGGCGCTTGTGCCTCTGGTTCTCGCCGTGCACGTCTTCGCAGCGTCGGCAGCCGCATTGATCATCACCTCTGGGCTATTGAATCGCCGCGTGGGTGTTATAGCGGCCTGGTCGCGCTCAGCACGGCTCTTGGGTCGCACTCTGCCCGCTGCGATACCGGGGGTACTTCTGATCGCGATCGCCGCAGGTGCTGGGTGGGTCGCCGTGCACCTGGGAGCGCCCGAGTGGCTCGCGGTCTCAGTGCTGGTCGTGTTCTTCTTTGTTCCCCTTCCGGCGGTGTTCGTTCTCTCGCTCGCAGTTCTCAGACCGGTGCGCGCCCGGGATGCATGGCAGGAGGTTCGCCGCGTCAGCAGAGCGATCAATGACGGAGCAATACTCGTTCGCATTCCGGTACTGCTGAACCTGGCCATTGGAATCGGCATTGGCATCGGACTGCTCGTGCTCGCGGGCGTTGCTCCGAGCAGCGCGCTCAACACGCTGCTGTTTGGCACCGCGGTCGTGCTGGTAGCCATTGCCACAATGGTGGGGGCGATTGGTGTCATCTCACGCCTGACACTCGAGGGCCTCTCTCGCCAAAGTGACACACAGACTGTCGAGCTACCCGCGTCAGCTGCGGGTTCTCGCTTAGCCGTGGCGGGCCGGTGGCTCTCTGCCGCTGCGGCAGTTTTCGTGCCCTTCGTGCTGCTCGGCGGAGCCGTTTCAGTGAATCCCACCAACATCACGACGACCTCGGTGCGTGAGATTGGCTATGCAGATCCGTTGCTGCAGACGATGGATCTTGGCGACGGTGTCGTCGCCAACCTCTCGAGCAGCTACAACAGCTACAGACTCGGCTTCTGCGTCGATCAGACCTGTCGCTCAACCGAGTACACGGAATGGTACGGGTACGCCAATGTCATGGCTGAAAGGCCCTCGGGAGGCGCACTCGCGGCTCGATGGATTCTCGATGACGAGTCCGAGCAGTTGGTGTGGACTCTCGAAGTTGGTGACGTCAGCTCGTCAACCCTGCTCTCTGCATGGGCGGAGAGCCCAGAACACTTTCGCGGGAGAACTATCCGGTTGGAACCAGAGAATTCCCGAGTTATCGACACGGTCAGTGGCGACATTTCCGAACCCTTCAGCGACTATTACGTAGAGTACGAGACCGACCTTGCCGTTGATGCGAGCGGAGAGTATCCGGTGATCGCATCGCTGAATCCCCTCAGATCTGGGGGTCGATTGTTCACCCTGTACCGCTGCGTGGACGCTGAATGCTCCAGCGCGACAAAGCAGTCAACGGTGACGTATGGGGATTCCGACACACAGGCGCTCGCCCCGCTCGACATCGCAGTCGCGGCCGACGGCACTGTCTTTGCTTCTCTCTACGGGTACAGGGAAGGCGATGAGGAAGGGCCGGACGATGTCGGGCTGGTAGTTGTTCCGCCATCCGGAGACATCACCGTCACTACCGTCGTGCGCGGTGCCCTTTCGGACGGCTCGAGGGTCGACGACTGGCCGGGCAGTCAGCTGGTGCTGAGCAGTGAAGGCATGCCGATAGTGCTGACACGTGAGATCGACTCTGGCACCTTCGAACTGCTCATCTGTGCCGATCAGCTGTGCACCGAATCGTCGACGCAGACGCTGCCTGGCATCACCACTGCTGACATCCGCCCTGCCATCACGGTGGACTCGACAGGACGCCCGCTCATCGCCACCTACAGTGAGGACGGCAAGTCTGTGATCGTGCTTTCGTGCACCGACTCGGTGTGCACGTCGCTAGAGACGCGTGTGGTCGCACGCGCGGCACGCATCGCGCCTCCCCTGGCAATCTCCGTCAACCACGAGGGGCTGCCGATGGTCACTATCTCCAATGTCTGGGTTAACGAGATCAAGACGTTTCTTCCCGAACCCACGCGCATCGTGCTGTGCCAGCAGCCCCGCTGCGGAGCCAAGTAAGCGCGCGACTACAACGTTCCGCCGATTTCTTGGTGGGTTGACCACAGCGGTTGCCTCCGACCACTGGCAGGATGGAAACCGTGATTGTCGTCGTCGCGCCCGGACAGGGCTCCCAAACTCCCGGCTTCCTCGAACCGTGGCTCGCTGAGCCCGGCTTCAGAGAGCACCTCCAGCAGCTGAGCGACACGGTCGGCATCGACCTCGTCGCCCACGGCACGACCAGCGACGCGGACACCATCCGCGACACGGCCGTCGCCCAGCCGCTCATCGTCGCCGCCGGCCTCATCACCGCTGCGGCACTGCTCGCTGACGGACGCCGCGCGAAGATCGCGGGCGTCGCGGGCCACTCGGTTGGCGAGGTGACGGCTGCGGCTGTCGCCGGCATCCTCACCGAGACGGATGCCGTCGCCTTCGTGCGCGAGCGCGGCCAGTCGATGGCCGCCGCGGCCGCAATCACGCAAACCGGCATGAGCGCGGTCGTCGGCGGAGACGAGGCGGAGCTGCTCGCCAAGCTTGCGGAGCTCGGCCTCTACCCGGCGAACTTCAACGGCGGCGGCCAGATCGTCGTCGCGGGGGCGCTCGACGCGCTCGACGCGCTGAAGGAGAACCCCATTGCCGGGGCGCGGGTGATTCCGCTGCAGGTGGCGGGCGCGTTCCACACCCAGTACATGCAGCCGGCGGTCGCCCACCTGGAGGAGTTTGCGCAGGGGCTGACGACATCCGACCCTTCACTGCCAATCTGGACGAACAAGGGGGGCGTGCTCGTCGAGGACGGCCGCCACTTCGTCGACCTGCTCGTCGGCCAGGTGTCGTCGCCGGTACGGTGGGACCAGACCATGGATGCGTTCGCGGCTGCCGGAGTGACCGGCATCATCGAGCTCGCCCCGGCCGGCGCCCTCGTCGGTCTCGCCAAACGCGGGCTCAAGGGCGTTCCGACCGTCGCGGTCAAGACGCCCGACGATCTCGCCGCGGCCTTCGCACTCATCGACGGAGACTCATGACCCAGCCCACCCTGCAGCAGTCGCACGGACCGGAGTTCACGCGCATCCTCGGCCTCGGTGCCGCCCGCGGTGACCTCGTCGTCAGCAATGACGACATCGTCGGCCCGATCGACTCCAGCGACGAGTGGATTCGCCAGCGCACCGGCGTGATCGAGCGACGCCGGGCCAGCAAGGGCGTCAACGCCGTCGACCTCGCCGAGACCGCTGCGCTCGAGGCCATCGCGAAGGCGGGCATCCGCCCCGACCAGATCGGCGCGGTGCTGGTCTCGACCATCAGCAACGTCGCCATCACCCCCTCGCTCGCCGCCCAGCTGACGGACCGCATCGGCGCGAGCCCCGCTCCCGCCTATGACATCAGTGCCGCCTGCGCCGGCTACACCTACGGCATCGCCCAGGCCGACGCCCTCATTCGCAGCGGCGTAGCGGAGTTTGTTCTCGTCGTCGGCGCAGAGAAGCTCTCGCAGTACGCCCGCCCGACCGACCGCACCATCTCGTTCCTGCTGGCGGATGGCGCCGGAGCCGCAATCGTCGGCCCCAGCGACTTTCCGGGCATCTCGAAGACCGTCTGGGGATCCGACGGGTCCAAGTGGGACGCCGTGGGCATGGATGCAACCTTCGAGGAGTTCCTCGACGGCGAGAAGGGCTGGCCGATGATGCGCCAGGAGGGCCAGACGGTCTTCCGCTGGGCCGTCTGGGAGATGGCCAAGGTTGCACAGCAGGCGCTCGACGCCGCCGGTGTGACGAGTGACCAGCTCGCCGCCTTCATTCCCCACCAGGCCAACATGCGCATCATCGACGAGTTCGCCAAGCAGCTCAAGCTGCCCGAATCCGTGATGATCGCGCGCGACATCGCGACCACCGGCAACACCTCGGCGGCATCGATTCCGCTCGCGACGCATCGCCTTCTCGAAGAGAACCCCGAGCTCAGCGGCGGCCTCGCGCTGCAGATCGGCTTCGGCGCGGGGCTTGTCTTCGGCGCTCAGGTAGTCGTTCTCCCCTAAACTTGCACACGGTCAAACAACACCCCCTAGGAGATACACCATGGCACTGTCCACCGAAGAAGTTCTCGCCGGCCTGGCCGAGCTGATCAACGACGAGACGGGCATCGCGACCGACACGGTCGAGCTGGACAAGTCGTTCACCGACGACCTGGACATCGACTCCATCTCGATGATGACCATCGTCGTCAACGCTGAAGAGAAGTTCGACGTCAAGATCCCCGACGAAGAGGTCAAGAACCTCAAGACCGTCGGCGACGCCGTCAGCTTCATCACTAACGCACAGGCGTAAGCACTCGCGATGGGGCGGCGCCGAGAGGCACGCCCCATCGGCAAGTAGGCAATGCACGTGATCCACAGGAGTTTGCTTTGACCAAGAAGATCGTCGTCACCGGCATCGGCACATCCAACCCGCTCGGTGGCACCGCCCCCGACTCATGGGCAGCACTGCTCGCCGGAGACTCGGGCACCAGCACCATCGAGGCCGACTGGGTCGCCCAGTACGACATCCCCGTGCACTTCGCCGCACAGGCCAAGGTGCGACCTGAGGAGGTGCTCGAGCGCCAGGAGTACAAGCGCCTCGACCCCTCCGCGCAGTTCGCCCTCATCTCAGCTCGCGAGGCATGGGCGGATGCCGGAATCACCGACATTGACCCCGTGCGCCTCGGCGTCGAATACTCCACCGGCATCGGTGGACTCTGGACCCTGCTCGACGCCTGGGACACCCTGCGTGAGAAGGGACCGCGTCGCGTTCTGCCGATGACGGTTCCCATGCTCATGCCCAACGCCGCAGCTGCCGCCGTGAGCATGAACTTCGACGCCCGTGCCTTTGCGCGCACCGACGTCAGCGCCTGCGCCTCGAGCACCGAGGCCATCGCCAACGCCTACGACCACCTGCAGGCCGGACTCGCGGATGTCATTCTCGCCGGAGGCACCGAGAGCTGCATCCACCCGATGACCCTCGCCTCCTTCGCCTCGATGCAGGCCCTCTCGAAGCGCAACGACGACCCGGCGACCGCCTCACGGCCCTACGACGTCGACCGTGATGGCTTTGTCATGGGCGAGGGCGCAGCGACGCTCGTGCTCGAGACTGAGGAGCACGCCCTCGCGCGCGGCGCTCGCATCTACGCAGAGATCGCCGGCGGCGGCGTCACCAGCGACTCGTACCACATCACCGCGCCCGACCCCGAGGGCCGCGGCGCGGCCCGCGCCGTCTACGCCGCCCTTGAGCAGGCGGGCGCCACGGTCGATGAGGTCACCCACATCAACGCGCACGCGACGAGCACTCCGGTTGGCGATATTGCCGAGTACAAGGCGCTGCTGGCCGTGTTTGGGGATCGTATTCACGACATCCCGGTGTCAGCCACGAAGGGTGCCCACGGTCACCTGCTCGGTGGAACGGGAGCCCTCGAGGCAATCTTTACGGTGCTGGCCGTCAAGGAGCGCCTCGCTCCCCCGACGATCAACATCTCGAACCTCGACCCCGCGATTCCCCTGCGCGTGGGCGCAGCGGTGCCGCTCGGTGACGGACCGCAGCTCGCGATCAGCAACTCCTTCGGCTTCGGCGGCCACAATGCCGTCGTTGCCGTGCGCAGCTACAACTAGCGGGCGAGTCGAGCTTGTCGAGACCCTCCCCCGAGGGATTTCGACAGGCTCTGGCCCCAGCTAACGGGTGAAGATGCTCTGGCACCCGTCGTGAACAAGGCACTCCCCGTCGAACAGCTCAGCAGCCTCATCCTGCGTCACGAGCCGTTCGAGCTGTGCCATGTCAATCAGTGGCGGGGCGACCTCGTCGACGAGGGCATCCAGCTCTTTCTCCAGTGAGTTGATCATCGTTCCTCCGGCCTATCCATTTACCGCGTGCAGCCAGACGACCTGGCTGTCAGAGGAGGCGTGCCTGAAGACCTCAAGCTCGTCATCCCATGCCTGTCCGAGGGCGAGCCGCAGCTCGCGGTGCAGTTCGAGCGCGTTAGAGCCGGCGAGCTCCATCGCAGCGCGAACGCGATCCTCGGGAATGACCATGTTGCCCACCGAGTCGGTCTGGGCGAAGAAGATGCCGAGGTCGGGAGTGTGCATCCAGCGGCCGCCGTCGCTGCGCGCGGAGGCGTCTTCTGTGACCTCGAAGCGCAGGTGTTCCCAGCCGCGCAGGCTCGACGCGATGGCGGCGCCCATGCCCTGGGTGCCCTCCCAGTAGAACTCGGTGCGCTGCGAGCCCTTCTGCACGGGCTGGTCAGCCCAGGTGAAGTTCACGGCGCGATCGATGGCGCCTCCGACGGCCCACTCAATGTGGGGGCAGAGCGCGCGAGGAGCGGAGTGTACGTACAACACTCCGCGAGCGGTTGGTGCAGTCACTGGCTTTCTCCATTCGTTTGGTGCGACTTCCCCATCGACCAACGAATGTGTGACTGCGGTGTGAACTTGTAGCTTGATTATGCCGCTGAATGCCCCGAGATCACAAGAACTGGTGTTCTGGCGTGTCAGACAGACGTGCCCGCCTGCCGTGACATCGCATAGCGACTCACGCCCGGCGGGCCAGTCCGAAAAGAACTCAGTTCATGCCTGGTTGACGCTAGAAAACGCAGGTTGCGTAGATGTTGGTCACCGGCGGCGTTGCGGCCGTTCCGCCTCTCGGGAGCGACCAGTAGACGGTTCCGCCGCGCGGTGCGTACATGGTGAGCAGTCTCGCCTTGCCCGCGGCCCACGACTTCTGACCAAGGTTTCCATCGGGGTACTTCGAGTACCACTGAATCACACCGGCCTTCGTCGTCGTCATGAACGAAACCTTCGCGACCATGTTGCTGGGGCAGTTGATGCTGCCCAAGGCGCTAGCGGCGTTAGCTGGGGTAGCCCCGCCAATGACGAGCGCGAGGCTCGCAGCGGCCGTGACCAGGAACGTTAGTGGTTTGCGACTCTTCATAGCGGTCAGGTTCTTTCTCTGTCGGTGGTATTCGCGGTCACAATATCATGGGGGAACCTCATTTTGTGGGAATACAGTTCGCGGCAGAGTCGCCGCCAATGCGCGTGAACGCTCCCCGCCTCTCTAGACTCGGGTTTGGCCTACCGAGGGGAATGCATGCGGATCGCGATCGTCAGCGACTACTTTCTCGATTACGTGGGGGGCGCGCAGAGCTCCATCCACGAGCAGAAGGCCTCGCTCGAAGAGGCCGGGCACGAGGTATTCCTCATCGCGCACACCCGCAAGAACAGCGGCCCTGTCGACCTCGCAGTGCGCCCCGCTTTTACAATTCCGGGCGTGCAGCTGGCCGTCTCGTACAACCGGGCGCCCCTGATCGCCCAGCTCGTCGCGTTCTTCGAGCAGCACGAGATCGACGTCGTGCACCTACAGACCGAGTTCGGGCTTGCGCACGCGGCGATCTCTGCCGCCCGCCTGCAGGGAATCCCCGTCGTGCACACCGTGCACACCTTCTACTGGCAGAGCGCGGGCATCGGCCCCACCGTGGTTGCCCCGATCATGAAGCGGATGCTGCAGGGCGCCACCGGCACCCGCTTCACCACGCAGAAAATCACCGGCCGTCCCTCCGACGACCTGTTGCGCACCCTCACCGCGGAGACCGCTCGTTTGGTGGACCTGGTCATCTCACCGTCGGAGCACCAGGGATCCGATCTCGCGAACGCGGGCGTCGAGACTCCCATCGTGATCGTGCCCAACCCCATTGCGCGCTCCCCCCGACCCGCAACCCTTCTCGCCGACGACGCCGTGCCGCGCTTCCTCTGGGTCGCGCGCTGCGAGCCAGAGAAGCGCCCGCTGATCTTCGCTGAGGCCGCCTTCTCTGCGCTCGGGCGCGCAACCTTCGAGGTGGATTTCGTCGGTGATGGAAGCCAGCTCGACGAGTTGCGCAAGGTGACTGCGGGGGTTGTCGGCATCCGCGTGCATGGCAACCTCGGCCACGATGCCGTGTTGCAGCTGATCGACGACTCGTCGATGGTGGTGCTGACCTCGAACGGCTTCGACAACCAGCCGATGACCATTGCAGAGTCGGTCTCGCGCTACCGCGGCGTGCTGTTTTGCGACCCGAAGCTGCGGGAGGGCCTTGGCAACTCTGGCTATCTCAGCGCCGACCCGTCGGCCGCGGCTCTGGGTGATGCGATCGTCGCGCTCGTGAACGAGCCGGGTGCCCTGCAGGCGCTGTCTCGCGGAGCACAGGAGGATGCCGTGATCTTCTCTGCGGCGACCTACGTCGAGCGCATCATGGCTGCGTACGCGCAGGCCGCCCGCGCCTAGGCGCCTCGTCAGCGAGCCCTACAGGCTGCGCGCCCGCTGCGGCGACAACATCGAGCCAGCGGCGCTCCGCCTCGGCGACGGCTTCTAGCCATGCTCCCACTGCGCCGGGCTGCGGCTCGCGCTGCACCGTCTGCGCCGCGATGACCGCGTCAAGGTCGATGCCGGGCAGCGTGCGGGCGAGGGCAACCTTGACGGCGAGCTCGTCGCGCTCGGCACGCAGCACAGGAGTGGCCAGCCATGCCTCGACCTCTGCTCGCCCCGCGGTAGTGACCGCGTAGCGCAGGTGGCCCTCTGCGTCCGGCTCGCGCTGCTCGACGAGGCCGTCGCGCTCTAGCCGATCGAGGGTCGTGTAGACCTGCCCGACGTTGAGAGGCCACACGCTATCTGTGCGGCGGTTGAACTCCTGCCGCAGCTGGTAGCCGTAGGCTTCGCCGGCCGTGAGGATCGCGAGCAGGCTGTGGCGCACGGTCATAGATACACAGTAGCTATTTCGCTTCCGCGTAGCTGTGCACGATCGCGGTCGTCACTGGGAAGGTCACCGGCAGGTCGCCGAAGAGCAGGCGGCCGGCCGCGGCTGCGGCGTCGCGAATGGAGGCTGCCACCTCGTCGGCGAGGTGTTCTGGGGTGTGCACGATCACCTCGTCGTGGAGGAAGAAGACGAGGTGGGGGCGGTCGGTGAGGGCGCCATCCGCGAGGTCATAGAGGCGGCCGCGCAGGCCGGCCATCCAGCAGAGCGCCCACTCGGCCGCGGTGCCCTGCACCACGAAGTTGCGGGTGAAACGGCCCCAGCTGCGCGCCTTGCTGCGCGCGCGGCTCTCCGCAGCGGCATTCTCGTTCGACCCGGCCAGCCAGTCCTCGGCGGGGCGTGGTGAGCTGCGGCCGAGGTGGGTGGTGACGATCTCGCCGCGCTCCCCCGCACGGGCTGCGCGCTCCACGAGCGCGAGAGCCTGCGGAAACGCGCGAGTGAGGCCGGGCAGCAATCGACCGCTCTCGCCCGTTGTGGCGCCGTACATGGCCCCGAGCATGGCCACCTTGGCCTGGGCGCGGGTCGCGACAGCGCCGCTCGCGACGATGCCCTCGTACATGTCGCCCTCACCCGCTTTGGCCATCCGCTGGTCTCGGCTGAGGGCGGTGAGAATGCGCGGCTCGAGTTGCGCCGCGTCGGCGACGACGAACGCCCAGCCCGGGTCGGCAACCACAGCGCCACGAATTTGCTTCGGCAGCTGCAGGGCTCCCCCGCCGCTGGCCGCCCACCGACCGGTGACCACGCCGCCGGGCACGTACTCGGGGCGAAAGCGCCCCTCCGCCACCCAAGCGTCGAGCCAGTTCCAGCCGTTCGCCGTCATCAGGCGCGAGAGCTTCTTGTACTCGAGCAGCGGGGCGATGACCGGGTGGTCGATCTCTGCGATCTCCCACTTGCTTGTCGAGGTGACCTGCAGTCCGGCCTTGCGCAGCGCCTTGAGCAACTCGACCGCGGAGTCGGGGTTGAAGTCGAAGCCGAGTATCTCAACGAGGGTGCCCTTGAGCACTTCCAGCTTTGCGGGGCGCTCGCCCATCCTCGGCCGTGCCCCGAGAGCTTTCTCGAGCAGCTGCTCGTGGATCGCGGCGTCGAGCGGCAGTCCGGCGTGTTTCATCTCGCAGGCGATGAGGGCGCCGGCGCTCTCTGCCGCGAGCAGCAGGGTGAGGCGGCCGGGATCGGCGGACTCCGCGACGGCCCTGCGCTGCAGCATCCACTCGGCAACGGGGTCGGGCTGCGATCGCGGCTCCCGCAGATCGAGGTCGAAGAGTGCGGTGCCGCGGTCGCGCGGCTCGTCGATCACGAGGGCGTCGTCCCACGGCCCGGCGGCCGCGCGCGCCAGCTCGGAGTCGGCGCTCAGGCTCGAGTTGCGCAGAATCACGTGGCTGAGCCGCAGGTCGACGCAGCGCTCGACACGGATGCCTTGCGCGAGCAGCGCGGGGTACCACCGGCGGGTGTCGTCCCACACGACCCGCGCGGACGGGTCGATCGCGTCGACGTCGCCCAGAGGTTCAGCGTCGTCGCTGAAGGCCTGCAGGCGACCGGGCGACACGACGACGAACACCCTGCAAGTCTCTCGCGCCCCACCGATTCTGGAAATTCAGGAGTTGGGGCCCGAATCAGCCCAAGTAACCGTTTACACAGGCCATTTCAACGCTCTACTCCTGAGTTTCCGAAAGTAGCGCGGCCAGCTCGGCGCCGAGATAGGGGCCGAGCGATCGCGAGAACGACGCGCTGAGGTGGTGTTCGTCGATGTAGGCGACGACGCCGCCGATCATCACGTGGCATTCTTCCGCATCGCAGAGGTAGGGCAGCAGGCTGAGGGATGTTACTCCCGGCACCTCCCGCGCCGCCTGGGCCACGAGGTTGTCACGCTCGACCCCGTCGGCCCGTGGAGTCGCACACGGGTCGTAGCGGAGGTGGTACTGGTCGACGCACGCGGGAGCAGGCGAACGCGTCGCTGGCACGTCGCCAAGGGCGAGCACCGGCTTTGCCGCCGAAACCGAAGCGAGGTTGGCGGTGATGTTCGCCAGCAGCTCGTCGTGCGGAGCATCTTTGGGGCCGAGGTACTTCGACGCGTTGTTGTTTGTGGCGAAGACGACAGCGTCGAACTCGTCGGTCGCGACGGCGTCGAGCACTGATTGGCTCCACTCTGCGCACTCGGCAGCGGTCCACGCAGAGGTCGAGACCCCAACACACCCGGTCTTGCGCATGAGAACGACCTTCCAGCCCGCGTCGAGGGCGTACTCCTCGAAGGCAGCGACCAGGGCGCCCGCGTGCGAGTTGCCGATGAGGGCGATGGTGCGGGTAGGCCGTTCGAGGGTGCCGAACTCGCAGCGAACGACCTCTGCCGTGCGGGCGCTGCACGGCATCGCCAGCGCCCCCTTGTCAATTGGGGCGAAGGCCGAAGCCAGCGTGGCCGGCACGGCGAACGGCTCGTCGCAGCCCTCCACGAGCGCTGCAGCGCCGTAACAGGGCTTCGTCTCGAAGTCGATCACCGCCTGGCGGGCGGCGGAGGCCGTGGCGGCGCCGAGCAACCCCGAGGTGCTTCCCGTGGCGACCACGAGCACGCCGACGAGCACCGCGGCCAGAGCGAAGGAGCGCCGCGGTCGGTGCAGGGCCGGCGCGAATCGCACCCTGTCTTCGATGAGGTGCTTCATCATCCACGCCAAAATCAGGCTGAGTGCGGCGATGCCGACGAGCACTCCGGTCGAGAGCGTTGGCCCGAAAACGTAGGGCGCGACAATGAGCAGCGGCCAGTGCCAGAGGTAAGCGCCGTACGACACGTCGCCGACGAAGGTGAGCGGTCGCAACGAGAGCAGCCGGTTCGAGCCCGCGGCGATCACCAGCAGCGTGCCGAGCACTGCAATGGGCGCGAAAGGCGCGAAAACGATGAGCGCGACGCCAAGGTAGCTGAGCCACTGGGGTACGCGCAGAGGCAGCAGGGCAAGCAGCGCGCCCGCGGCGAACTGCCACACGCGACCGCCCGTGTCGAAGTACGAGGCCCAGAGCAGCCACCACGCGAGCGAGGCCACCAGCAGCACCGCGATCACCACCCGAATGCGCGTCACGAATAGCAGAAAGAGAAGGGGCCAGACGAGGTAGAACTGCTCCTCCACCGACAGCGACCAGAAGTGCTGCACGAGCGTCGGCGCATTCTCAGCCCCGAGATAGTCGACCGACTGCGCGGCGAGCACCCAATTCTGCACGTACACCGCGCTCGCGCCGACCTCGGTGACGGTGCGCTGCCAGAGCGACTGCGGCACGAGAAACAGCATCAGCAGAAACGAGGCGACCAGAACAACGGATGCCGCCGGCAGCAACCGCCGAACCCGCCGCGCCCAGAACTGCCGCAGCGCGATCGCGCCGGTGGTAGCGCGCTCGTCCCGAAGGTGGGAGGTGATGAGAAACCCCGACAGCACGAAGAACACGTCGACGCCGAGGTACCCCGCCGCAATCGCCCCCGGCCACAGGTGATACCCGACCACGAGGGCGACCGCTACCGCCCGCAGCCCCTGCAGGTCGGAGCGGAAGGCGCGCATGGGCTGCCACGCTAGCGACGCCGCGCGAACGGCAGGTGTACTACGGGTGACGCGCTACTCGTGCAGCAGAGAGCCGTCTTTCTTGAGCACGTTCTTCTCGCCCGCCTCGATCGCTACCGAAAAGCGGTTCTGCTTCGGCGGCATCGGGCAGTTGAATGCGTAGCTGAAGGCGCAGGGCGGCAGCACCGCGAGGTTGAAGTCGAGGGTGATGGTGCCGTCCGGCTTGGGTGCGACGAACAGAAAGCGCCCGACGCTGTAGGTGCTGTCACCGCTGGTCGCGTCGGCAAAGACGAGCTGCAGGGCGCGGCCGGACTTGAAGGCGGCGAGGTCGTAGTCCACCCCGTCTTTGGTGAAGGTGATGCTGCCTGGGATCGGCTGGTCGCGCAGGTTGCCTGCCTCTTTGAGGTGCTCGAAGCCGAGGGTCGTGCCCTCCGGGTTCTCAGTGAAGGTGGCGTTGATGACCCAGTCGGGGTTGAAGGGAAAGGCGTCGATGGATCCGAACTCCTGAATGCTCTCGGAGTTGGCGTCCCACACTCGCAGCGCGTACGACTCCGCGCCCTCGTTCTTGATAACGACGCCCGTGACGGTGTCGCTGAAGACGATGGCGCTCGGCGCGGCATCGTCACGACCCCGAACGGTGACCGTTCCGTCGACGAGCACGCCGTCGACCTGAATTCCCTCGGATGCCGCGGCCGTCACGCTGAGCCCCGACTGCCCCGCAGGCAGCGGCGCCCACGTTCCCGGCACGCCCCAGATCGTCTGCTCCGAGTCCACCCACTGGGTGGTGGTCAGCGCGAGGCTTCCCGTCGGCTGCGTCACCGCGAGCTCACGGCGCTCGTGGTAGGTGGCGAGCTGCTGCTCCGGGGTGGGGGTCGTGGCGGTGTCGGTCATTCGTCCATCCTTGTCGAGGTCACTGACGTCAACCGCGAGCAACACGGCATCATTCCTGTGCGCGTGCTGAGCGACGGGCTAGCACGGCTTCTCGCGCAAGTCCACGCCTGTCGAGCGATTGCCACCCCGACGTACCGTCGAGGCATGCGCATCAGTCTGTCTGACTCCCCCACGGATGTGCCGCTCGACTTCGCTCTGCCGTCGACCGTCGACGAGGCACTATCCCTCGATTTGCCTCTGCCCGCCAACGCTCGTGACCTGTGGGAGCTTCTGGCGACGCTCGCCGCCCACGATCTCGGGGTGGCGCGGGCCATCGAGCCGCACCTCGACGCAACCGCAATTCTGCGACAGGCTGGCGTTGCTCGTGCGGCCGGCAGTTGGGGCGTCTTCGCCGCAGAAGGTGGGGATGACCCGCTGCGATTCAACGGATCTACCCTCACTGGCACCAAACAGTGGTGCTCGCTGGCCAATGTTCTCGACAGTGCGCTCGTCACCGCAGAACTGCCCGACGGAGAACGTGTGCTTGTTGCCGTCGACCTCTCGAGCGCTGGGGTGGAGGTCGTCGAGGGAGCGTGGCACGCCCGCGGCCTCACCGAAATTCCCAGTGGCACAGTGCGATTCCTAGGGGTTACTGGTCAGCAGATCGGCGAACCGGGCTGGTACCTCGAGCGCCCGGGCTTCGCCTGGGGTGGCATCGCGGTCGCCGCCTGCTGGTACGGCGGTGCTGTCGGCGTCGCCCGCGCGCTGCTCGACGCGAAGCCGTCGCCGTTTCTTCACCAGCACCTTGGAGCTATCGACATTGCCCTCGGCAGTTCGCGACGTGCCCTTCTTGAGGCATCGACCCTTGAGGGCGACCCTCGCATCACTGCCAAGCGGGTGCGCGGCACCGTCGCGCGCGCCTGCGAGGAGGTGCTTTGGCGGGCGGGCCACGCTCTCGGCCCCGGTCCGCTCGCCCTCGACGAGGCGCATGCGAGGCGGGTTGCCGACCTGCAGCTGTACATCCGCCAGCACCACGCGGAGAAAGACGACGCCTCACTCGGCGAGGCCATCATCGGGAGGCGGCCATGGTGACCTTCGACGCGACGCTGCCGGGAACATCCGCCAATCAGTGGCAGGCGGCTCTCGCCGATCAGTCCATCGCCGAGTTCGACCTTGATGGCGTCGAGCAACTCGTCGTGGTCTCTGCCCATCCCGACGACGAAACGCTCGCCGCCGGCGGGCTCATGGCCACAGCCGCGCAGCGTGGCATCGCCGTGCACGTCATCATCGTGACCGATGGCGCGGCGTCGCATCCAGACTCCGCAACGCACAGCCCTGCCGACCTCGCCCGCCTTCGCGCTCGCGAGGCCTTCGAGGCAATCGCCATCGTGGCGCCCAAGGCCAGCCTCAGCCTGCTTGGATACCCCGACGGCCAGGTGCGCGAGCATCGCGATGCGATTGAGGCCGACCTGAGAGTCGAGCTCGCACGGTCGAGCTCGCGGGCGATTGTGCTCACCCCGTGGCGCGGCGACGGCCATCGCGACCATCGGGTGGTCGGCGAGCTTGTCGCTCGCGCGGCAGCCGATCTGCACCGCCCGCTGCTGGAGTACCCGGTTTGGATGTGGCACTGGGGCACCCCCGACACCGTGCCCATTACCGACGCCACGGCCCTCACCCTCGACCCGCACGCCCTGCGCGCCAAGCGCCGCGCGATCGCCGCACACGCAACCCAGGTGCAGCCGTTGAGCGACCTCGAGGGCGATGAAGCCATTCTCACCGCGCAGTTTCTCGAGCATTTCGACACGCCGCGCGAGCTGTTCTTTCGCAACAGCGCCCTCGGCAAGCACTACTTCGACAACCTCTACGCCAAGCGCGCCGACCCGTGGCGACTCGCCACCCGGTGGTACGAGAAGCGCAAGCGGGCGATCACGGTGGCGAGCCTTCCCGCGCAGCGCTACGGCAGGGCTCTCGAAATCGGGTGCTCGATCGGCATGCTGACCGCCGACCTCGCAGCCCGGTGCGACAGCCTGCTCGCGATCGACGTCGCCGAGGCGGCTGTACGCGCCGCGCGCGAGCGGGTGCCCGGGAACGTGACCGTCGAACAGCGCGACGCAACCTCCGCCTACCCCAACGGCGAGTTCGACCTGGTGGTGCTGAGCGAGGTTGGCTACTACCTCTCTCAGTCGGCGCTCGCGCGGCTGCTCGAAGCGATTGTCGCCTCGCTCTCTGCCACTGGGGTGCTAGTCGCGTGCCATTGGCGGCATCCGGTCGATGACTACCTGCTGTCGGGCGATGCCGTGCACGCGGCGGTCGGCGAACTCAGCCTTCACCGCCTCTCGCGACACGAGGAGGCCGACTTCGTGCTCGAGGTGTTCGGCCGTTCTTCGCGATCGGTGGCCGAGCGGGAGGGCCTGGCGTGAGCGTCGCCGTCGTGATTCCCGCGCGCAACGAGGCCGAGCTCATCGCGCGCTGCCTCGCGTCGATCGGCGACCATCGGGCCATCGTCGTCGCCGATGGATGCCACGACGACACCGCCCCGATCGCGCGCTCCCTCGGCGCCGAAGTGATCGAGGTCGAAGAGGCGGGAGTCGGCAGCGCACGTGCGATCGGCTGCGCGGCCGCGCTGCGCGATCCTGATGTCGACTGGATTGCCTGCACCGACGCCGACTCCGTGGTGCCACCCAACTGGATCACCGTGCAGCGCGAACTCGCCGCACACGGGGCGGACGCCGTGGTCGGCACGGTGCGCCCCGACTTCAACGACCTGTCTGAGCTGCAAACCCGCGCCTGGGTATCGACCCATGCAGTCGGCGTTGCCAACGGTCACGTGCACGGGGCGAACCTCGGGCTTCGCGCATCCGCCTACTTGGCCGTCGGAGGGTTCGCCCCGGTGTCGGAGCACGAAGACAACGACCTCGTGGCTCGCCTCGCGGCCGCAGGTTTCACCGTCACCGCGACCGCCGCGAACGAGGTCATGACGTCGGGACGCACCTTCGGGCGCACCCCCGGCGGCTACGCGCGCTACCTGCGCGACGAACTGGTCAGCTCAGCCGAGCTGATCGCCTGATGAGAGGAAGACACCATGAATGACAGCACCGCAACCCTGCCCGCCGGCGCCGGAGCCCGCACGACCCGTCGGCAGAACGCCGAGAACGGCTTTAAGGCGTCGAAGAAGCTGACCGACCACCTTCAGGAGGTGCTGGTCGACCTGACCGAGCTGCACCTGCAGTCCAAGCAGGCGCACTGGAACCTCGTCGGCAAGAACTTTCGCGACCTGCACCGCCAGCTCGACGAGATCATCGAGGAGGCGCGCGGCTTCAGCGACGAGGTCGCTGAGCGGCTTCGCGCTCTGCACGCCATGCCCGACGGGCGCAGCGATACCGTCGCCGCGACGACGACGCTCCCCGAGTTTCCGAACGGCGAGATCGAGACCTCGAAGGCCGTCGACCTGATCACGGAGCGACTGGATGCGACGGTGGCCACCTGCCGTCGCGTGCACGACGATGTCGACGAGGAGGATCCCACCAGCGCCGACCTGCTGCACGCCGTGATTGCGCGTCTCGAGCAGTTCTCGTGGATGGTCTCTGCCGAGAACCGCACGGCCCGAAGCAGCTAGCCCTTGAGCAGTCGCTTGCGGCGCGAGATCCACAGCACGCCGGCAGCGGCGGCTCCGATAACGACCGTGATCAGCAGCACGAAGAACGCGACCGTGAAGTAGCCGTTGGTCGCGGTGGCCGGGTTGAGAAAAGGGTACGGATACCAGAACGGGTTGCCGTAGACCGTGTCAGCGACGAGGGGGCCGCGCACCAGCGTGTAGATGGTCCAGGCCAGGGGAAAGACCAGAATCTTCCACAGCTGGTTGTTCGCGATGGGCGTGCGACCCGGGGCTAGCAGCCAGTCAATGAGCAGGTAGGCGCAGGCGATGACGTGCAGCACCTCGTTTGACCATGCGAGCGTCGAGCCCTGCGGCAGTTCGACGCCGCGAAGCAGCAGGTTGTAGACGATTCCGGTGGTCACCATGTACGTCACGACGGTTGCGCGAAACAGGTTGTACCACTGCGGGTCGTCGCCCTTGCGAAACAGCAGGAAGTACGCGCCGATCAACAGCACCACCACCGAGAGGATGTTGGAGTCGATGGTGAAGAAGCTGAAGAAGTGAACGAGGTGCGTGGCGACATCCACCCCGCCCTTCTGATCCCAATAGGAAAGCGACGTGATCAGCTGGCCGACGATGGCGGCAACGATAGCGCCGGCAACGGCAACCCGCAGGGCGGCGAAAAGAATCCTCATGGCGCCAGCGTATCGGCCTGCCGCGCCCTCCAACAGGCTACGGCTGCAGGCCGCGCAGAGCAGGCTCCTCACCGAATGACTCCGCGCTTGATCCGCTGCGGAAGGCGACGAGGTTGCCACCCAGCACCGCGTAGTCGTACCAGTTCGCCTTGGGGCTATCGAGAGTCCACGCCTCGTCACCGGTGCGGGTCTCGACGGCGATGAGCTCGGCGTCCTCGTTGCCACGCAGGTAGATGAAGTTCTGGTTCATTCCAGCGATGCTCTGCCTCCAGTTGCCATCGTCGGCTACCTCAAGCGTGTAAAGCTCCTCGCCGGTCGTCAGGTCGACAGCGGTGGTCTCGTCGGTGCTGTCTCCAAGGGGGAGGAACAGCACGCCGTAGCTAGGGTCCGCGCCGGCGGGGAAGGCGCCGGTGAGCTCCTCGTCGACGGTCCAGATCTCTTCGCCATCCGACATTCGCAGCGCAGTCACCTGCTCCTCCTCGGTGTCGGCGAGCACCATGATGTCGGCGCCAAACGAGATCGGAAAGCTCGTGTTCTCGAGGTCGAGGGTCCAGACGTCGTCGCCGGAATCCGTGTAGACGCCGATGGTGTACTCGCCATCGTCACCGGACTGGCCGAGGATCTGCCCGCCGATGTCGACGAACAGCATCTCGTCATCGGCATTCCATTCAACCTCGTCGCCGCTCTCGAGCGAGTAGGCGGTGTCGCCGACAATCAACCGGCTGCCCGCCACGCTGGCGCGCTCGTCGTCGTCCACCTCGACCAGCCAGACAGGCTCATCGAGGCTGTTCGCGCGGTATCGGCCGACGCCGTCATCGCTCTGCAGGATCACGTCGCTACCGAAGGTCGGTGCCGTGATGCCGACGCTGTTCGGCTCGAAGAGCGAACGCACACCGTCTACACCGGAGCTGTCGCTGATCGTGTCGCCGGTAGACGGATCGATGGAGACAATGATCGGGTCATCGTCGTAGGTGAAGAACACATAGGGCGTTGATCCCGGAGCGCTCAGCAGGGTGAGGTCGTTCTCGTACTCCCAGTCGATGATCCAGTCCGTGCTACCCGTTTTCGTGTTGATGAGGCTCAGTAGGGGGTCGAGTGCGTCGCCCTCCTCTTCCTCTTCGCCGGTCCACAGCACGAGCGCCTTGTCCTGGCCGACCGTAAAGGTCTCCACCCAGAGACTGCCGCCCTCGTCGCCCTCGTCAAGCAACGGGTGCTCGATCACCCACGCGTCATCGCGAGGTTCTTCGCCGATGCTGGCGACCGTAATCGCTCCCCCGGAACCACCGCCGAGCACGTTCACGACAACGACGGCCGCAACCGCGACCAGGGCCACCGCGGCAAGCCCGATGCCGCCGAACAGCAGGCGCTTCTTCAGCTTCGGCGAGGCGGGAGCCTTCGGCGCCGCGGAGTAGCCCGCTGGAGCAACCGGTGTGACCACGGGAGCAGGCGGGGCGATCGTGCCACGGCGCACACCGACAGCGCGCTGAGCGGCCTCGTCGCCGTACTGCAACAGCCAGTCGAGCAGCCCGTCATAGGCCGCCGGATTGGCCGCAATCACGCCACCGAGGGAGGGGTCCTCATGGGCGATCGCAGCCAGGCGTGCGGGGTCGGTCGTCGGGTTCGATGCCTCTGCGCGCAGGGCGGGATTCTCAGCCATGAGACGACTGTAGCGAGAGAAACTCAGCGGTGGTGTTACACCTAGAAGTCGAATCCCCCACCGAAGTCGCCGCCGAAGTCTCCCCCACCGAAGTCGCCTCCCGAGTCGCCCGCGGTGTCGCCGCCGGCATCGGCGCTGTCGGCGGAGTCGGCGCCGTCTGAACCGCCGTCTGGACCGCCGTCATTCGGCAGAAATGCACTCACGAGCGCTGAGCCGATGACATAGCCAGCAACGGTGCCGAGCAGGGAACTCGCGACCATGCTGCCGAAGCCCATGCCACCACCGCCGAAGGATCGCTCCATCGTTCCGGGGTTGCGCAGCTCTTGCCGGGTGGCAGAACTGGCAAGCGCGGCCGGGGTGCTGTCACGCGGCGCCTCACTCGCGTTCTCGCTGAGCTGGGTGAAAAGCAGATCGCGCTGCTCCTGGGTGAGCTTCGAGAAGGCCTCGGTGTGCACCTGCTCGATCGTCTCAGGGGGCGCGGTGCGCAGCAGGTAGCGGTAGCGCTCGACAGCGATCTCGTCATCGCTGCGCGCCGCCTGCCGCTGCGGCGGCTGCTGGTAGTTGTCGTCTGATCCAAAGAGGCGGTCGAAGAGTCCCATGTGCTCACGCTACGAAGCGCTGCTGTGTCGAAGCTGTGACCGGCCTAGGATGTGAGGCATGTTCATCCTCGCGATTTTCCTCATCATTGTGGCCGCCGTCTTGCTCGTGGTCGCGACCCGTCTGCGACGCAACGCCGCCGCCAACAGCACCCCCCGTCTGACATCCACGATCATCGGCGGCATCGGCGGCGCACTCGGCGTGCTCGCCCTTGGCGCGATCTTCGCCTCGACCTTTTACACCCAGGACGTCGGCGAGGCCAAGGTGCTCAAGGATTGGACCGGCAACATCGTCGGCGAAGACATCACCCCGGGCGCCGACTTCAAAGCCCCGTGGGTCGACGTGGTCGACTTCGACATTCGCAACCAGATCGCCGCCTACGTTGGCGACGGCTTCACGGACTACAACGGATCGACCCCCAACGGCCCGCAGATCACCGTGCAAGACCGCGAGGGCGTCACCGCCAACCTCGACATCGTGGTCATCTACTCGATCAACCCCGACTCTGTGACCGAGATCTACTCCGAGTACCTCAACCAGGAGAACTTCCGGGCACGGCTTATTGAGCAGGACATCCGCTCGGTGGTTCGCAACGTGCCAGCAAAGTACAACACGCTCGAACTGCTCAACGGTCGCGAGGAGGCCAGCAACGACATCAAGATCGCCCTAGAGGAGCGGTGGAAGTCGGCCGGCGTCATCGTCGAGTCGGTGAGCCTGCAGGAGATCCGCTACTCCGAGGAGGTCAAGGGCCGCTTTGACGCTGCTCAGGCCGCCCGCATCGAGGTCGAGAAGGCCAAGGCCGAACTCGAGGCAACCGAGGTCAGCGCGCAGCAGAAGGTCGTGCAGGCACAGGCAGAGGCTGACGCCAACGCCATTCTCAACTCGTCACTGACACCGTCGATTTTGCAGCAGCGCTACCTCGACACGCTCAGCGACCTCGCCGCGGCGGGCAACCTCGTTGTCGTGCCCGAGGGATTCAACGGGCTCGTCAATGTGAGCGCGGGAACGCCCTAGCAGTCGTACCAGTAGTGGATCGGGGCTGAGAAGCTCTTAACCACGCCGTCCTGTACGACGGCAACCCCGCCGTAGAAGTCATCGGGGTTGCCGTCGACAGTGCCGCTCTTGACGTCGTAGGCGAGCACGTTCGATCCGGGAAAGCCCATCTCGATCTCAGCGCCCGGGTAGGCGGCGACCGTTGATGGACCGTCGTAGCCGACCCACTGGCCACCGAGCATCGCAACGGTGATGCCGTTGCTCGTCTTCTGCGAGGTGCTTGTCGCATAGAACTGGGCTCCGGGAGGGGCCGAAGCGTAGGGCGTGACGAAGGTGATGCCGCCCCAGGTGATCTCGGTGAGATCCCCACCGCACGAGGCAGGCGGGGTCACGGTTGTGATCGGCTCGAGGCCGATGGTCTCGCTCAGCTGGCTGGCCGCGGTTGCCGCGTCGAGAGTGAATGGGATGTCGATGATGACGCCGCCCTCCGTCTCGGTGACATAGACGCTGTCGCCGTCGATGACGATCGACGAGATGTTCTTCGCCTCGGGGGTCGGAGTGATCTCGACGACGTCCTTGGTCTCTGTCGGAGTCGGCACCGAGTCGTCTTTCACGGGCGGCTCAGGGTTGCACCCGGTCAACAGCAGGAGGGGCACGATTGCGACCACAGGAATCATCTGACGAAGGCTCATGACCACAGTGTATTGACGGTGCTGTCTACCCCGCCAGTGGGGTTGCGGGGCAACTTTTGCACGACGTCTTGTCACTCCACAGGCTGACGCGACGCCTCTCAGGCCGCCCATAGACTGCTCGGTATGGGCAAGACCTGGAGTGACGCTGCCGTTCGCAACCTCAGCAACTGGGCCCAGTGCCCACGCTGTGACCGAGGAACGCTCGAGGCCGGATGGTGCCCCAACTGCGGCGCCGACCTCACCAGCCCCATAGCCGTCGAGCTCGCCACCGCCTCCCGCGTCGCCGTTGAGGCGCTCGAAGCACGGCAGGCGCTGCTCGAGCAGCTGCCGACCCTTCAGCGCGAGGCGTACGTGCCACCCGCATACGCGGCGCCGGTTGCCGCCGCGCCCGTGCGGGTCGCCGCGCCAGCGGCTCAGGCGACCGAGTCGCAGATTAGCGTGCAGTCGGTGCTTGCCGTGGCAGGCGCCGGCCTCGTCGCCATCGCCGCCATCGTCTTCACCTTCTTCAACGAGAGCCTCACCGACCTCACGACGCGATCCGTCACCGTGGCGATCATCTCGATCGTGTTCCTCGGCGCCGCCTGGCTGCTCGCCCGCGGCGGCCTGCAGTTCTCGGCCGAGGCCGTCGGCGCGCTCGCGATGGTCTTCGTGGTGCTCGACGTCTGGGCGATCTCCACGGCTCCGCACGCGGGGCTCAGCGACTACGGGGTTGCGGCTATTGCGACGGCCGTGGCGTCGGGGCTCATGGTGGCTCTGGCCAGCATCCGGCGCCTTCGCACCTGGCTGTGGGCGGGGCTCGTCGGGCTCGCTCTCACTCCCCTGCTGCTCGGGCTCGCCATCGACAACCGGTGGTCGATCGCCCTCGGCTGGCTCGGGCTCGCCTTCGCCGCGCTGCTCACCCACGAGCTCGCGCGGCGCCTCACGGCACGCTTCGAGAGCCCCCTGCGGGCGGACCACGCCACGGCGACCGCCCTGCAGTTCTTTGCGACCGTCGTCGTCATCGGGCTCATGTTCACCCTGCCCGCAGAGACGGATGCCGTCAGAGTCGCCAGCATCTCTGCGATTCTCGCCGCCCTCACCCTGCTGGCGCTGCTCAGCGCTCGCAACGGACTCGCCCCCGTGTGGAGCTTCATCGCGGGCGCCTTCGCGACCATCGCCATTGCGATCCTCCCCCTTATGCAGCAGTACGCGTCCGACGAGTGGATTCTCGCCGTCGTTCCCGCAGCCGCAGCCGGCACTCTTGCGATCATCGCCACCCTCTCGCGGCTCGGAGCGAGTGCGGAACAGCCGGTGCTGCACCGCACCGCCCTGCTCAGCGGCTCCCTGTCGATCACTGCCCTTGCCATTGCTCCGGCCGGAGTCATCGCCATGGGGCAGTTGGTAACGGTGGGCAACGACAGCTTCGATGCCCCGGTCGTGCTCGCCGCGATCATCGCTGGCACGGCGGTCGCACTCGCCGTTCTCGTGGTCGCCGTCGCCCGCCGCAGCAGCGTCTTCGGGGCAATCTCGCTCAGCATCGGCCTATTCGCCGTCATCACCATGGCAACCTGGGTCGGCTTCAGCGAGGTCGTTCGTGTCAGCGCTGCCCTTGCGGTGGCGGTGCTGCTCGTTCCCGTGGTGACCTCGATTGCCGCGGTGCGCACGGCACCTCGCCGCTATCGCGTGCCGGTGTTCGCCGCCGCCCACGTGCTCATCGCCCTCGCCGCGATCCTCACCCGCCACGACACTCTGCTCGGCGTCTTCGGCGGAATCGCCGTCGTGGCCGCCATCGCCGCCCTGACGGTCGCCATGCCTCGCTTGGCCCAGCCCATCTATGCGGCGGTCGCATTTGCCTACGGGCTGGCGGTCTTCGCGTACACCCTTGTCAGCTACACGGTGCTGAGCGAGTTCGCTGTCATAGGGCTCACGACGGCTCTTGCGCTGCTCGTCGCGCTGGCCGTCACGGTGGCCAAGCGAGTGGCCGCGCCGTTCTGGTACGCGGCCCTCACCGTCGCGGCACTGCCCTTCGTGGTCAGCGTTGGCTCGATGCTGTTCACCATTAGTGGATGGGTCGGGCTGTCGACCGGCGTCAGCCTCCTGCTGTTTGTGACCCTCGTCGTCATCCACCGCAGCGGACACCACGGCATCCTGCGCGCCGGAGCGGCCAGTCTGCTGCTTCCGGGTCTCGCGGTCGTGGTCATCAGCCTTGTGGCACAGTTCGCCGAGCAGAGCGCCTCGCCGATCACCCTGCCGATCGTGGCCGGTCTCGTCGCGGCGACCCTGCCCTGCACCACACTGATCGGCCGACTGCTCGTCGCGCGCGGTCACAGCGAGACGGATGCCGCGGCCGTTCGCCTCGCCCTCGAGATCTCAGCACTGGTCACCGGCGCCCTCGCGGTGCTGCTCGCCGTTGTGCGCGCCGCCGCCGGATTCGACACGACCTTCCTCGTGCTCGTCATCGTCGGCCTCGGTGCCGCCGCGACCGGCCAGTTCGTGCACCGCCGCTACGCCTGGTACGTCGCCTTCGTCAGCTTCACCGGAGCACTGTGGGCGCTGCTCGCCCTCAACACGGTCACCCAGCTCGAGCCCTACGTTCTGCCACCGGCCCTTGCCGCCGCTGCCATCGGCGCCATCGCCGTCTGGCGCGGTCGCAACGGCCTCGGCTTCTACGCCGCCGGCCTCGCGGTCGCTGCGGCAACCCCGCTGCTCGTGCTCGCAACCATCGGCAACGGCGCGGGAACGGTCGAGTGGCGCGCCTACGGACTGCTGGCCGGAGCGCTGCTGCTGGTCGTCGCAGGCCTCGTGCTGGCGCGGGTGGCGAAGCTTGCGCGACTGCGCGAGGCGACGCTGTTTGTCGGGCTGGGGGCGGCATCCGCTGGTCTCGTGCAGGCGGTGCGTTACGGATCAGGGCGCGACCTCAGCAGCGTAGGGTCAGGCGAACTTGTCATGGTTCCGGTGCTGCTCTTCTCGCTGGTCGCCGCGGCTATCGCGACGGCCGCCGCACTGCTGCTCGCGCGCTCACCTCGCCTCGCCTCGTCGCGCTGGCTCTTCGTGGCCCCGATGGTCTATCTCGCACTCGGGCCAATCACGGCCTTCCGACACGGCCACGTGTACTCGTGGACGCTGCTGATCCTCATGCTGGCGCTGCTGGCCGTCATGCTGCTCACGGTGGTCTGGTCACGCACCCGCGCGGTGTCGCTGCCGCCGGTGTGGCTGACTTTCGCCATCGCTACGGTTGTCGGCATCGCGGGGTGGAGCGAGCACACGGTGTTCCGCGTCGAGGCGTATTCGCTGCCCCTCGGTTTCGCACTGCTCGCGGCGGGCATCATCGCGTGGCACACCGACGCTGATGCAGAGCCGTCCATCAACCGCTGGCCGATCGGCTACAGCGGCTCGTGGTGGCTACTGGCTCCGGGAATCCTAGTCGTGCTCGCCACCTCGATCATGTCGACCGGCACCGACCCACAGACGTGGCGCGCCATTCTCGTCATCGCACTTGCGCTGCTCGCGATCCTGCTCGGCAACCGTCTGCGGCTCGCCGCCCCGTTCTTCCTCGGCGTCGCAGCGCTTCCGCTCGAGAACCTCGTGGTCTTCGCCGTGCAGATCGGCGACAAGATCGAGGCGACCACCTGGTGGATCACTCTCGCCAGCGCGGGTGCAGTTCTTCTCGTGCTCGCGGTCTCGTCTGAGCGACGGGCCAGCGGCGAGAACGGCGTCGCAGCGCGTCTGCGCGATCTTCAGTAAGGCCACAGGTCGCGAGGCGGCTCTACTGCGCTCGCGGCCGCTCCCCTAGCGTGAGACCGTGCAGCTCTCTCGAACCGGCCTCCTCTGGGGCTTTATTGGAGTGCTCGCGTTCTCCTTTACCCTTCCATTCACGCGTGTGGCCGTCGCCGGCATGTCGCCGCTCTTCATCGGCGCTGGCCGAGCCGTCATCGCCGCAGCCCTCGCTGCCGTCGCGCTGGCGGTCATGCGCCAGCACCTGCCGAACCGCGCGCAGTGGGGCCGTCTCGCGATCGTCGCGGGTGGGGTGGTCTTCGGATTTCCGCTGCTCACCTCCTACGCCCTGACCCAGGTGCCGGCGAGCCACGGAGCGGTGGTCATAGCGATCCTGCCGGCGGCGACTGCCGTCATGGCGGTGCTGCGTGGGCACGAGCGACCACCCCGCAGCTTCTGGGTCTTCGCCGCCCTCGGCGCGGTCGTCGCACTCGTGTTCGCATCCATTCAGGGCGGAGGATTCGGACACCTCGGCTGGGCCGACCTGCTGCTGTTCGGCGCCGTCATCTCAGCCGCAATCGGCTACGCAGAGGGTGGCCTGCTCTCGCGGGAGCTCGGCTCCTGGCAGACGGTCTCGTGGGCGCTCGTGCTCTCGGCCCCGGTCATGCTGGCCCTCACCCTGTGGTC
>Ga0247814_10000540_pt1 | contig 29098 bp, 29 predicted proteins | sample UWRJL179409R1_FD_179947 | JGI IMG/M metagenome (GOLD analysis project Ga0247814, IMG submission 179947) | Plant litter microbial communities from Arlington Agricultural Research Station in Wisconsin, United States - UWRJ-L179-409R-1 | ecosystem: Environmental > Terrestrial > Plant litter >... | reverse complement strand
GCCAGTATATAAAACCACACGTTGCCAAAATTGCCAAAGATGCCGCTTGCATATTCATACGTTCGTACACCCCCGTTATTAATGAGCAGCCCCAGCAAAGGCATTACTATACCCACCGGAATGCGCCATACTAAACGGTACTGCGAAGTTGCCCATTTTTTATTAATGGTAAGTATGTATACCGTTTTTATAAGAAAGTACAAAAAAATAACTGCTCCTAAAAGGGTACTTATAAGTATTACGTTAAAAATAGTACTGCTAAAATAATTTACGGCAGTGCACAATATAAAAAATGTTACTACTACCCCAATGGCATTTAAGAAACTAACCACGGCCCTGTCTTTATTACCGGTTTGGGTTACCACGATTATAAAAAGCGAGTAAGCCATTGTAGGCATTAAAAATGTACAGGCATATAAAGGTATGTTGCCCGGCACCATGTAAATAGGAATGTTATTAGGCAGGAGGTCATTGGCATAATAAAAATAAAAATACAGGTAGGTAATATGAAGTGCAAGTGCAAGGTAGCCGTAAGCTACAGTAAGTCTTTTTTTAGTAGCTGTTAAATAAGAGGCATACCCAAAATTTAATAGCCCTAAAACCCCAAGTGCTATTGCAAATACGGCCCAGAGTTCTTTACTATTGGGCGTAAGCAGCGTATTAATAACAGCATACGTGTTGCCTAAAATAAAATACAAAAGTAAAACAGGTGCTGTATTTATAATATACAGCCATTTAGGGTTAAGCAGGCTTTTCATGTAATAACGCAGTATTAAAAAAGTAAGGGCAAACCTACTTAAAGGGTAAATAGAATATGATAAATATACAAAAGTGCCCGGTACATAATGTGCCCGGGCAAACTTTTATTTATAACGTAATAAACCTATTTACAGTACAATGCAGTGAAATTACTTACACTGCAAAAAATGCTTCCAGCTCTTCCAGTGTTTCGGCCGATGTTTGTATGTCTTTTACCACTTCGCCTTTGTACATGGCAACAATGCGGGTGCTCACTTCGGTAGTATGTGCAAGGTCATGGCTGGATACCAGTATGGTAACCTGTTTGGTATCGGCAATGTCTTTAATTATTTTCTTAAGCCGGAACTGTGTGGTAGGGTCAAGGTTTGCAAAAGGCTCATCGAGGATAATAATTTCCGGATTGCCAATAAGCGTGGCTATAATGCCTACTTTTTTCTGGTTGCCTTTACTAAGGTCGCGCAGGTATTTCTTTTTGTTGAGTATCTCGTCGTTAAAAAAGTCTTCGTGTTTTTTAAGCAGGGCATCTACATCGGCTTTATTCTGGCCGCGCAATTCTCCAATAAAGTAAAAATACTCTTCGGGCGTAAGGTAGCCTATCAGGAAAGTTTCATCTAAAAAAGCTGCGGTAAAGGGTTTCCACCCTTCGCTTTTGTTTACCTGTATACCGTTAGATGTTATGTGCCCGGTAGTAGGTTCTATAAGGTCTAACAGCAGGCTGAAAAATGTTGTTTTCCCTGCGCCGTTGTTGCCCACCAGGCCAAAGCTTTCGCCCTTTTGTATTTCGAGGTGGCCTATGTTAAGTACTGTAACGTCGTTATATGTTTTTTTAAGGTTACTTACCTGTATCATAATATGTAGTAATAGTTGGTTGTAATTAATTTTTTTGGCTGTAAGAGCTTAGCGCTTTATATTTTTCGGTCTTGTATACCTTTTCTATAACGCTGAACATTATGTTCCTAAAGGCAAATCCTAAAATACCTGCACCGGCTACTAAAGCAAGGCCTGCATTAGGGCTTATAAGGTAATAGCCTATACAATAAAGCACCACGGGAACTACAAGGTTAGGTATGGTAAGGAGCAGTGTTTTTACATTAAAGGCTTTTTTATCGCCAAAAGCCTGTTTGCTGCTGGCAAGGTCTATGGGTGTACGGGTAAACGCACCGCCTAATAATATAAGGTGCGAGTTAACGCCTATGTTGTAAATGGCACCTACAACAATGCTTAAATAAACACTTACTCCAAAGTATAAATAAAATGAGGCAAGCACTACACTTATTAATGTGCCTATTACCATAAGCCACCATTTTGAGGCTATATAATCGCGGTACGGAATGTTCTGGCTCATCATTAACGGGTAATAAGCGCTATCCCAGCTGGGTACAAATTGACCAAACGTCATTAAAAAACCACCCGATACAAAGATGGCAGCAAATATTTGCATCATAGGGCTTTGGTAAGCTTCTATGCCGCTGCTAAAAAACAGCAGGCCGTAAAAAAGGAATGCAACACTCATAAACACAGTGGTTTTAGAGCGTTTGTTACGGCGAATAAGCTTTATGTCGTTTTTAAGAAAAGTACCCGTGGTACCAAACTGGTTAAGCCAGGTGTAATTTTCGGTTTTGGCTTCGGTATGTTTGCCTTTAAGGCCGGTATCAAGGTAAAGGTTTTTATAAAAATACTTATAGGTAATGGTCCATAAAAATGCCAGTAAGGCTATAGGTATAATAAATACATAGTAGGTACTGTACATGCCGTAGTAAAAGCCCTGGGTTACGGTAGTAATATCAAACCAATGGTAATACTGTAAACCGCCCAGTATAATTATCAGCGCTATAAAGCCTATAAAAAGGTTATCTTTATTAGTAAGCAGTGTGTTTAGCAGGTTAACACAATAGGTTAACATCCAAATACCCAACAGCCATAATACGGTATTAACCGGGTTGTAGCCTTCTTTAATAAGAACTATACAAAACGGAACAAAAAGCATGGCATGTATAAAATTAAAAAAAGAGACCATGGTTTTGCCAATAGCAAAATTTATAATGGTACTGCGCTTTACTGGCAGCGTAAGCAGTGGCCGTATGTTTATTACCGGTATTTTCTGGAAAAACAGGCGTATAAGCAAATCGATAAGGGTATGGTAGATCATGAACCGGCTTACTACCACAAGCGGATCCAGGTGTGTTGCTTTTTTTATTAAGTAAAAAGCCAGCATGCCCCCGGATAAAAACAGTAAGCTAAAGTAGATGGCGCCAATGACCATGAATATCTTCATGACCATGTTGCCGGCAAAAGATGCTGCCCTGAAAGATGACTTCCATTCGAGCCAAAGGAATTTTTTAAACATAAGCGTATATTAGTTGGTTATGTTATTAGTGCCATGCTGCCCTTAAAAGTTACAGGCATCATGATATTTTTTCTAAATTATATTCGGGATACACTGCGGCAAGGTGCTCTTCGGCTTTGGCCGGGACTATAAAAAGTACCACATAGCTTGCTAATGCAGATAGCACAAAAACGACCGATAGTACCCACAAAGTTACCTCGCCGGTATTGTCTCTTATTACAAAATGAATGCACTGCGCCGGTATACCTATAAGGCCGGCAATACCGCCGCCTTTAAATATAATTTCTTCTAACAGCCAGCGTTTTCCGGTATCTTTAACCTTTTTATTGTATGTGCGTTTGTAATCGGTTATTTTCTTTATAATGGTAAATGCCAGGATCACTATCAAGGCAACGTACAATAATTTTTCATATTCAAAAAGCTTATAGGTAAGCAACAGCATACACGCCGTTAGCAGTATGCGTGGAAATGTAAAGAATTGCTTAAAGTAGCCCCATATAAGTTTACTGTACTTTTTACCTAATGCCTTTTGCCTTTGCTTTACCACATCGCTAAAACCATACACGCCAAATTTTTTAAATTCGTACTGCAAGGCTTCCTCAAATTCAAGGGCAGGGTTTTGCTCCCATTGTGCTTCTATGGCATTTGCCAAATGGTCTGTTAGCTCTGTTTGCAAATCGTAGTATTGTACAAAGTGCTGCACGGTAAAGGTATAGAGCTGCTCTATTTGTGCCGGGGTTACTTTTTTATGCTCCATAACGTAGCTTGTATTGTTTTTTAAGCTTGTACAATGACTGCATTAGTAATATAAAAAATGCAATGGCAAAAGAGTAGTATAAGCTTAACAGCGTATTGTCTTTAATAAATTTATCTATCCTTATAAATACCGCGCCAAGATATACTACCATAACCAGCTTATCTATTACCGAATAGCTGCTTTTGCTAAAAATCTTATAGCCCCAAAAATTTATTATAATGACTGATGATAGTACAACAAGCGCCAGGTGTAAATCATCGGCTATAATTTCTTTACCCGAAATATATCCTGCTAAGCAGGCTGTTGCAAAAATAAACAGGGCTATAAGATAGAACTGTACCTTAGTTAGGTTTTGTGTTATTAAAGAAACAGCTTTACTAAACGCCAGTTTTTTATAAGCTGCATTAGAGTCTAACAATTCCCTTTTATGGTTAATCATATAACTGTAAAAGTTCTCTTTAAAATCGCCCTCTTTAGCCTCGATTGCAGATGCCACGTGGTCGGTCATTTCATGGCGTATATCATCATACTGCACGCCCGATTTTTTAAGGTACGTATCTATAAAACCTAATTGTTGCGGTGTTAGTTGTTGCATGGTTTTTCTAATTAAAATAAAGTTTTTTAATGTTGCCTACTACTTCTTTCTTTAGCTTTCGGTACGATAAAAAGCTCATAAAAGATACCGTACTCAGTATAGAAAATACGGTCATTAACAGCGGGCTCCCAAAATCGGCCGAATCTTTAAACAACGTCATGCCCATGCACAGGTTAGGGATAATAACTGCAAACCCAAACGTGTTATAAAAAACATGCATTTCCAGTAACAAATGCCGGTTTACTTTCCTGTACCGTAACGATTCGATTATCTGTACAGCCGCTAAAAGCATAGCGCCAAAAATAATAATGAGCATAACCTTTACCGGTTTTTCAAACATTGCCGATACTACAAATACAGCAATGGCAAAAAGCAGGCTGATAAATATTTGCGGAAATTTAAAGTAGCCGCGCAATATGCCCTGAAATTGTTTTTTATACTGTAGTGTTAAGCTTTTTTCACGCTCTGTCATTATAACTTTAAAACCGTTGTGGCCAAAGGCATCTTTAGCATCTGTAACTGCGCGAATAAAAGGCACATCGGTTGTAGCCATTCGTGCCTCAACACTATTAATAATATGGTCAAGAAATTCTTCCCTTAACTCATAGTATTTAATGTCGAAGGCATCAATATACTCACGTATATACTGTATTTGTGCTTCGTTTAACTTCATAATTTAATAACTTTAAAATTGAAGGCCGGGGGCAGGGCTTACCAAACTTTGCATGTTCTTTATAAACTCCTCTAGTTCGGCAAGGCGGTTCACGGTTTCTTTCTCGCCGCTTTCGGTAAGCTTGTAGTATTTGCGCAGGCGGTTGTCTACCTTTTCTACCTCTACATCCAGGAGGCCGTCGGCTTCAAGCTTGTGCAGGGCAGGGTAAAGGGCGCCTTCGGTAATGTTCAGTTCGCCTTTAGTTATCAGTTTTACCTTTTGGGTAATTTCGTAGCCATACATGCGGCCGTTCTCTTCCAGCAGTTTCATAATAATAGTATTAAGGCTGCCTTTATATAATTGTGAGTTCTTCATATACTAAATGTGTGTAACAAATATATACATAATATTCTTATGCATAACAATCTTAAGTATTATTTTAGTGTTAGAGATTTTATTTACCTGAAAAGGATTGCTTATTTTTGCAGGAAATATAAAGTTAATGTCAACATTTCATTCTCTTAAAATAAAAGAGGTAAGAAGAGAGACACCGTCAGCCGTGTCTATTGCTTTTGATATACCTGCCCTCCTGGCAGACCAGTATAACTTTACTGCCGGGCAGTACATAAATATAAAGACCACATTTGAAGGTCAGGAAATACGCAAGGCATATTCTATATGCTCGGCTCCGGGAAGCGGCGAACTTCGCGTTTCTATCAAGGCGGTTAAGAACGGGGGCTTCTCTGTTTTTGCCAACGAAAAACTTGCTGCCGGCGATACCATGGAAGTAGGCACACCCGAAGGTACTTTTACCTTTGAGCCTAAACCCGACCGCCAGCGCAATTATGCCGCCTTTGCTGCCGGTAGCGGTATTACACCGGTTTTGGCCATTATACAATCGGTACTGCAGGGCGAACCCGAGAGTACTTTTGTACTGGTTTACGGTAACCAAACGCCGGAGGAAACTATCTTCCATGGCTTTTTGCACGAATTGCAGCAGCAATATGTAGGCCGCTTTTTTGTACAATTTGTGTACAGTAAAGCGCGCGAAGAAGGTTCTATCTTTGGCCGTATAGAGCGCTCTACCGTAAACTTTGTGATCATGAACAAGCACAAGGAAAAAGAGTTCTCTAAATTTTACCTGTGCGGTCCCGAAGAAATGATCCTTACCGTAAACGAGGCGCTAAAGGAAAAGAATATCCCGGAAAAGAACATTAAGTTCGAATTGTTCTCTACGCCTATTGCCGAGAAGAAAATTGAACAAAACCTTGACGGGCAAACCAAGATTACGGTATTGGTAGACGATGAAGAGACTACTTTTGTAATGTCTCAGCAAATGACCGTACTCGATGCCGCTTTAAAACAAGGGGTAGATGCGCCTTATTCCTGCCAGGGTGGTATATGCAGCAGCTGCATGGCGCGCATAACAAGTGGTACTGCCGAAATGAAAAAAAATGCCATACTTACCGATGGCGAAATTGCCGAAGGCCTTATACTTACCTGCCAGGCACACCCTACATCGGCAGAGATCTATATCGATTTTGATGATGTATAATCTTTTAAATTTAAAGATTTAAAATTGAAATATTTAAAAGATGCTTTAGGGCATCTTTTTTTTTTGAGGGTTATTTCGCAAAGAAGGCACAAAGATTAGCAAAGAAAAAGTTTGAAACTTCATTGCGCGGCCATAAAGCGGACGGTCATAAATCTTATTAAGGAATTAAGGGCAACTACTTATAATGCTTTGTGACTTACACCAGAGGCGCTGTCTCAACTTCAAATCAATTATTGCTTTGTGAATCTTTGTGCCTTCGTTGCGCATCTTTGTGGTATAGCGAAAACGTTGACTGCGACTGAAAACTGAAACTAAGGTGCTACAAGCTTGCGTATTCCATTCCGAATGAAGCGCAGCGAAATTGAGGAATCTCTTAATCGGGATTTCCTTCGTCGAAATGGAAAAATAAATATGATTTTACTCCTGAAAACTGAAACTGCGACTTGAAAACTCTTTAAGGTGCCACAAGCTTAAACCCTATTCTGGGTATATTCTCTATCCTGATGTTTTCTTCATCCTTAAATATCTTGCGGAGGCGCGAAATAAAAACATCCATGCTGCGGCCCATAAAATAGTCATCGGTGCCCCAAAGTTCGGTTAATATTTTTTCGCGTTTAAGTATGGTATTCTTATTATCTATAAAAAGCTTTAGCAAGGCACTTTCCCTTTCGGTTAGTTGGGTGGTCTCTCCATTTTTAGATACCGCATAGTTATCGGGGTCAAACGTAAACGAGCCTATGGCGCAAATGTTTATCCTGGTGTTGGGCTGCTTTTGGCTGCGCTGTAAAAAAACCTCTATTTTGAGTATAAGCTCTTCAATGCTGTACGGTTTTACAAGGTAATCGTCGGCACCCAGCTTCAGGCCTTTTATACGGTCTTCTTTTAGCGTTTTTGCCGAAAGGAATATTATAGGGATTTCTATATTGCGTGCCCGTATGGCGGCAGCAAGTTCAAAACCGTCCATTTGCGGCAGCATAACATCCAGTATGCAAAGGTCAAACTCTTCGCTGTTAAAAGCATCAAAGGCATCTTTACCATTTGTAAAATGCACCACGTCATAGTATTGCTCCAGGTTATCGGCCGTAAGAAATGCCAGGGTGCTATCGTCTTCTACATATAGTATTCGTTTTTTCATGCAAGGCTGCTTTTAGGTATATGTATGGTTATGGTAAGGCCGGTTGTGGTATTATTTTGTATTGAAATTTTCCAACCGTGAAGTTCACAAATCTTTTTTACATAAAAAAGCCCAATGCCAAAACCTTCTACTTCTTTCTTATTTTCGCGCGGCACACGGTAAAAACGGTCAAACACAAAATCTAAATGCTCTTTGGCAATGCCGGGGCCATCATCTTTAAACTGTAGTTGCAGCCCTTTGCCTTCGGGGGTAATTGCAATGGTAATTTCAGGGTGCGGCGTGCCATACTTAATAGCGTTCTCTACAATATTAAAGGCAATGTTATAAAAATGGAACTCGTCTGCCTTAACCATGTACGGCCCGGCGGGCGGTGTTACTGTAACAGTAGCATTTTCAAATTTTAGTGTGGCATTATCCCCAACCAGTTCTAAAGCCTCAGTAATATTAAAAGCCTTTTTTTCGAGGGCCACAATGCCGTTCTCGGTTTTCGCTACAGATAGTATCCGCTCTATGTGCTGGTTTAGCTTATTACTTTGTTCTATAATAATTTTAAGGTATTTGCTTAGCTTAGGGTTAGTTTCTATAGCCTCTTGTTTTATGGCATAGTTAGATGCTATAAGTATAGAAGACAGCGGGGTTTTAAACTCATGCGTCATGTTATTAATAAAATCCTTTTGCAGCTCTGTATATTTTTTTTGCTTAAGCAGCAGCAGTACAGAGTATACATAAATAACCAGTACCAGCAGGAGCACGCCAGTATAGATCCAGTACTGTTGTAACGATGTTATGTAGCTGTAGCGCAATTGCGGAAACCGCACCGCAAAGTAATACACCAGCCCGGGCCGTTTGGTAAAGCAATTGGCACATTTTTGCTTCTTGCTGCCGGTGCCTGCCATGGTAATATATTCGCCATATACCATTTCGTCGCTGCCGCAGTTATATATAGCATACTCATAATCCATATCCAGCTTTACCTTCTGAAATTCGTTCTTCAAATAGATCTCCAGTATCTCTGCCTCAAAAACGTCATCAACATTCACCACATAATAGTCTTCACTAATTTTTTTTATGGGGCTGGCTGCAGGCTGCTCGCTTTTATTATCGCGGTATATTTTAGCCACAACATCCTGCAATGCAAAATGAATTTTTTCTGCAAGCTCCTTTTTTTCAAAGGTGTATGCCTGGTTTAGCATTACAAGCTGCATGCTAAGCACCCCCACTATAGCAAGCAGGCCTATAAAAACAATGGTATTTAATTTATTGAATTTCAATTTTTGGAATGTAATTTGCTAATGTGTATACGAAAACGTAAATTTGATACCGATATTACTATAAAAAACTTCGTGCCACAACCCGTTAACAAGTTATTAACAATACTTTGAAAGCAGTTAACAACTTTGTAGCAATAAGTAAATATATTTGTAATATTAAAAATTAGAACATTATTAACTAAATAGTATAAGTAATTATGAAAACTCTTAAACTTTCTTTATTTGCAGCTGCCGGAGCTTTATTTTTCTCTTTCAATGCAAATGCACAACAGGCTACCCCTAAAAAAGACATTAAATCGGCAAGTGTACCGGTAAAAGCTGCTGCTGCTCCTGCTGCTGCAACTCCTGGTGTTGCTAAGCCTACAGGTCTTACTTTTAAAGAAGATGTATTTACTTTTGAAGATCTTGAAAAAGGAAAACCGGGTACACACGAGTTTACTTTTAAAAACACATCTAAACAAACTATACTTATTACAGGTGTAAAAGCATCATGTGGCTGTACTGCTGCTGATTATACTAAAACTCCTATTAAACCGGGAGAAAGCGGTATGGTAAAAGCTACTTACAACGCTGCTAACGAAGGTGCATTTACAAAAACAGTTACCGTTACTGCTAACGATACTGAAACACCTAAAGTGCTTACAATAAAAGGTAAAGTAAACCCAGCACCTGCTGCTGTTGGTCCTGCTACACCTGCTACTCAGCAATAATATACCCTTATTTTTAAGGTTAGTAAAAGCCATCGGGGTAACCGGTGGCTTTTTTTGTTGTGTATATTTTCTACATATTTACACACTACGGCTCTACAATGCAGCATCATTTGTAAAAAATCCTGTTGCTAAGCCTTTGTATGGGTGGTGTTCTATATCTTTATCGTAATAAATAATTAGTATGCAACAGGCTTTTATAAAAACGCCCCTTGGCATTACCTGTATTACCGGCGATGAAAATGGCGTTAACAAAATCTCTATTTTAGATGATACTGTTGAGGTATCGCAAACAATCCCTGCTCATCTAAGCGATGCAGTAATGCAGCTAAACGAATATTTTGAAGGCAGGCGTAATGATTTCAACTTTAAATTAAATCCTGCCGGCACTGATTTCCAAAAGCGCGTATGGCAGGCATTGCTAAGCATACCCTTTGGCACTACCGCATCCTACCATGCACTGTCTAAACAACTGGGCGATGTAAAGGCAATACGTGCCGTAGCGTCGGCCAATGGCAAAAACCCGTTATGGATAGTTGTGCCCTGCCACCGCGTTATAGGCAGCGATGGTTCTCTTACAGGTTATGCAGGAGGCCTGTGGCGCAAAAAATGGCTGCTGGAACACGAATGCCCACCGGTACAGGGAAGCTTGTTTTGATATTTTCCCAACCCTCTCCAAGACTACTGTGCACAACCTTTAAAGCTATACCTTAAAACCCAGCGTAACGTTGCATCAAAAGTCTTCTCCCCTAACCCCTCTCCGAAGGAGAGGGTAACTCCTGCCGATGCACTCTAATGCATTTTCAGGATTAAGTAGCAAAACAGAGGGTTGAGAATGGATACATTTTATTGATTGCACAGTATTAATAGCAATCAAAACGGTTGAGTGTAGCTGCCCCCTCTCCTTCGGAGAGGGTTGGGGAGAGGACAAAAAAGATGTTGGTATACTGTAGTCTTTTGGGTAAAGAAAAATCTGCGAAAATCCGGGTCTGCAAAGCTTCCGCGTCATCCGCATTCCATTTACACACCCGCGTTCCATCTAAAATAAATTTTGCTTAAATTCGTATCCATCCATAACTACCTTTTATGAAATTCCTTAAAAAATTCTTCATCGGGCTTATAGTTTTCTTTGCTGTATCTGTAGCCGCACTCTATATTTTTGATGTAGATTACCTGCTAAAAGCCGTCCGCGTAGTGTATCTGCACGGTAAAACCACAGCCTACCTTGACGATTACGTGCATTTTGATAACCGCGTGGTTAAAAAAGGAACACCACAACCGTGGGCAACGGCCGCAGGTTATAACAAAGTAAAAGCCACCAAGAGGCTGGAGCAGGCGCATAAAGACCTTGGTACCGTAGCTTACCTTATTATAAAGAACGATAGCATTTGGCATGAAAGCTATTACGACGGTTATGGAAAAGACTCTAAGTCTAACTCCTTTAGCATGGCAAAGAGCGTAACATCGGCAGCTATGTTTAAGGCCATTGAAGAAGGGAAAATAAAAGGGCTCGACCAAAAAGTAAGCGATTATTTTCCGGAATTTAGCAAGGGCATGGCGGCCAACTTAACTGTGGGCGACCTGTCTTCTATGGCTACGGGATTGGATTGGGACGAAAAATACAGCAGTGCGTTTTCTATAACTACTCGTGCATACTTTGGCGAAGAGCTGGAGAAAACCATGCTTAACGTAGGGGTTACTAAAGAACCCGGAAAAGAATTTGAATATGTAAGTGGCGCTACCGAGCTTTTAGCTATGGTAATTGTAAAAGCTACGGGCAGGCATCTGTCAGACTATGTATCGGAGAAATTCTGGCAGCCGATGGGGGCTGAGAACGATGCCCTTTGGCAAACCGATCATAAAGACGGCATAGAAAAAGCCTACTGCTGTTTTGCCAGCAATGCCCGCGATTTTTCGCGTTTTGGCAAACTGTTCATGCACCATGGCAAATGGAACGGCACTAAACTGCTGGACAGCTTAGATGTTGCTAAAATGGTAACTCCGCGCTTTGCTGCCTCACCACAGTATGGCTACGGCTGGTGGCTTACCACATACCTTGAAAAAAAGATGTATTATATGCGCGGCCATCTGGGGCAGTTTGTAATTGTAATCCCGGAAGATAAACTTATCATTACCCGCCTTGGCCATATAAAGGGGCTGCAAACGGAAACCGACCCGCATAGCAACGATTTTTATGTATATGTAGATGAAGCTTACAAGATGCTGGGGCTTATAGAACCCGACCAGGGAGCAGGCAATAACAAACCATTAACCAAAGCCGAAGCTGCTTTTAAATAATAAGATAGCCACGACCCGAGCGAAGCGAACTACCTAAGCAACCGCATTAATTTTATTAATTAATGGTTGTAATCCATTTTAAAATTTGTGTTAATCCGTTAATTCGTGGTAAAAAAAGTCTGATATGATCGAGAAAATAAGGCTGGAGAACATACTTTTCCTGGATATAGAAACCGTGCCCGAGCAGGAAAACTTTAACCTGCTTGACAACGAAACGCGCGAACTCTATGCCCTTAAAACCCAATACCAGCGCAAGGAAGATTTTACACCCGAAGAGTTTTATGACCGTGCAGGCATTTGGGCAGAATTTGGTAAGATAGTGTGCCTCTCTGCCGGGTATTTTACCTTTAGGGGAGACATTCGCCATTTTAGGGTAACGTCTTTTCATGGAGATGAGGTTACCTTGCTTAAAGACTTTAGCAACCTGCTTAACAATCATTTTAACCAGCCACAGCATATTATGTGCGGCCACAATGCTAAGGAATTCGATTTTCCGTTCATTGCCCGCCGCATGATCATTAATCAATTGCCCATACCCCCCAAGCTGAACCTTTTTGGTAAAAAGCCGTGGGAAGTACCACACCTTGATACTATGGAACTATGGAAGTTTGGCGATTTTAAAAGCTACACATCACTTAAATTGCTCACAAAAATATTGGGTATCCCTTCGCCAAAGGGCGATATAGACGGCAGCCAGGTGGGCCATGTTTTTCATGTGGAAAAAGATATAGACCGTATTGTTACCTACTGCGAAAAAGATGTGGTAGCCGTAGCACAGGTACTGTTGCGCATGCGCCGCGAAGAATTATTAATTGATGACGAGGTGATACACGTTTAATTTGACGATTTGTAGATTTGTTAATTTGATGATGGGGGGATTTGACAATTTGGTTATTGCGGTGGGTTAAAAGAATATTATTGTACTTTTACGCCATGATAAACGATTTAAGCAACCTCTTTACTGCCCAAACCGATAACAAGGTTATAGTTTTTAGTACCAATTTAAAAGATTTCGTGATCTCTTTAAATAGCGTGGCTAAAAATTTAAAGCCCTACATGTTTTATTACCGTGCCTTTAAAAAGGCCGATTTCATGGAGCATACTGCCGCCGATGGCCGTAAATTTTACCTGCAAAAAGTAGTGTAATTAAGACGTTTAAGCGTCAGCAAGTACCTCATTTATTTTAGCGACAACAACATCGGGGCTAATGGTGCGCATAGCATCTTCATAGCCTTCCACCTTTTTATTGCCATAAACCGATGTTGGTAACAGCGGATACTCTTCCCTGTTAGCCGTAATTGCATAGCTTAACGGTTGTTTAAAAGGTGCAAATCCGGCATACGGGTGGGTTGCGCCCCACAGCGTTACGGCTTTTACACCCAGCATGGCCGCCATGTGTGCATTAGCACTATCCATGCTAAGCATAATATCCAGGTTGCTAATAAGTTTAAGTTCCTGCCTAAGTATAAACAGGCCGCCGGCAATAACTATAATGTTAGGCCTTTCGGCGGCGTAGTGTTTTAGTATTTTAGCTTCGTTCCTGCCACCCCCAAAAAGAAATATTTTAGTAACAGGATCCTGCGCCAGTGTATCTATAACCTGCAGCATTAAATCTTTAGGGTAAACTTTGCTGCTGTGTTGTGCAAAAGGTGCAATGCCTATCCATCGGCCGGTTTTAGTGCCGGTAACCGCTACAATGTCATCGCTTAGCAATTGTTTTGGCGGAAAATCTGCTTTATCAAGGTCTACAGGAAAGCCAAGCTGCGCCAGTACCTCTGTATGCAATTGGGTAACCTGCGGCAATGGCTGCATTACCTTATTTTTAGGGGCAATAAGTGCAGCACGCTCATGGCGCATTTTGTTTGTGGTGGCGGTTTTTTTACCCCTTAACGAAAATAAAGTGGTAATAATTTTAGACCGTAATACATTATGTAAATCGGCTACGGCATAAATGTGCAGGTTGCGCAACTGCCGGAACAGTTTCCACAAACCCATAATGCCCTTATGCATTTTATTAAAGTCGGCCTCATAAAAATTGAGGTTTGGTATGCCGTCAAAAAACGGTTTGTATTCAAAGCGGGATACTACTGTAATTTTAAGGTTGGGGTGCTGCTGGGCAAGCGCCCGTACAACGGGCACTGTCATAGCAACATCGCCCATAGCAGAGAACCTGAGAATGAGCAGATGTTTTTGTTTTTTAGATGGCATTCAGCCTATTTTTTATTTTGGTAAAGCACAGGGTTAAGCTCATCGTCGTTATACATTTTCATTTGCTTGTATACTTTCATAAACTTATTGCCGCTCTCTATATCTGTAAGCAATGTGTCTATAGCATTGCTAAGGTCTTTTTTCTGTTCCAGTAAAATATCCAGTTTAGCCTGGCATTTAAGCCTGTGCTCCGGCGATGCATCTGCGCGCGTAGCCTCTTCGTTCATGTGGTATATTTTAAGGGCAAGTATAGAAAGCCTGTCTATGGCCCATGCAGGGCTTTCAGAGTTTATAGTAGCATTTTCTTTTGGCGTTACGTGGCCGTATTGCTGCAGGAAATAGCTGTCTATATACTCTACCATATCGGTACGTTCCTGGTTAGATGCATCTATTTTGCGTTTAAGCGTTAGCGCGGCTACAGGGTCTATATTCGGGTTGCGTATAATGTCTTCAAAATGCCATTGCACGGTGTCTACCCAGTTTTTAGCATAAAGCAGGTGCTCTATTTTATCCTTGCGGAACGGGTTGTTTATAGGTTGGTCTACACTATCATACTGGTGATAGTCGTTTATGCTTTGCTCAAAAATGGGGAAGGCTATACCTGAAAACATACTTTTTATTTTTTTACAAATATAGTTTTAATACTTTTATCCTCATAACACAAAATTTTTGGCAAAATGATAGTGCATAACCTTTCGCAAAACAATAGTTTACTTAACCATTTTCTTATGCAGATAAGAGATGTAAATGTGCAGAAAGACAGTATGCGCTTTAGGAAGAACATGCAGCGCATAGGCGAAATTATGGCCTATGAAATTAGTAAAACCCTGCCCTATACACCTGTTGCGGTAAACACGCCGCTGGGTGTAAAAGAGAGTAACAGCATAGCAGATAAAATTGTGGTATGCTCTATTCTTCGCGCCGGGCTGGCTTTGCATGACGGTTTTTTGTCTTATTTTGATGATGCCGGCAATGGTTTTATAGCGGCTTACCGCCACCATCCTAACAATGACGATGCTTTTGATATACTGGTAGAATATAAAGCAGTGCCTTCTTTACAAAATAAAATAGTTATACTGGCCGACCCAATGCTGGCCACAGGGCAATCGTTAGTAGCGGTGTTTAATAAACTTTTAGAGAATGAAATGCCTAAAGAAATTCATGTAGCGGTAGTAATTGCCGCGCCCGAAGGTGTGGCTTATCTTGAAGAGCACCTTCCTGCAAATTGCCATTTATGGATTGCCGATACTGATAGACACCTTAACGAGAAGAAATATATTGTACCCGGACTGGGCGATGCCGGAGACCTGGCTTATGGCATTAAGCTATAACTGCATTACAAATATAAAAACAGCAATTGCTAAAATGCCTGTTATTACCGCCTCGCGCACCCACTTGTTTTCCTGGCTTTCTATATAGTTAGCACCCATAATAGCCATGGGGGCGAAGGTAAAGGCAAGAAAGCTGTTGTTTTTGCCAGACGATAGTATATAGATACCCACGCCCACTAAAAAAGAGTACAGCACTTTTTTATGCGATGCCTGCAGGTTTAGCGGTTTGCTTGTTATGCTTACAACATAAGGGGCTACAAACAGCGCCACGATAGAGGCATAAATGGCTAGGGCAATGTTTTGGTATATATTCTCGAAATAGGTAAAATCAAAGCTGGGGGTAATTTCTTCCAGTATGTGGTTAAAAAACTGGTGCCCTGCCATGAGGCCCACCATAAGGTATAGTATGGTAACAGCCGTAAAGGCTATAAAGGGTATGATCCAGTTGCGGTAATCGCGCGATACGTGAAATACTATTGATATAAATACCAGTATAATATAGATAATACACCAAAAATGGAATATTGCTGCGGCAAATATCCAAAAGGAAGCATCGAATATTTTTTCTTTTGGGGTAATAAGCGATTGCAGCGATATAAGCCGGCGCAGCGACAGCAACAAAAAAAAGTTTGCTATTACAATATTAGTGTTTGCAAGCGAGGTAGGGAACAGCACCAGGAACAGCAGAAAAAAAACCAGCGCATAACTGTTTGCACGGGTAAGTGTGTTCTTTAATGTAACAAACCCTGTTAACAGCAGCGAACCTCCCAGCAAAAGCAGCAAACCCAGTTTTTCGCCTATTAATTTATAAGAAGCCAGCCAGTAGGTATCTTTAAACAGGTATAAAAAATAGAACAAGACCAGGGCTGCGCCCAGTAAAACGTAATTTATTGGTCTTGATTTACTAAAAATACTTGCTAACATGTGAATATTTTATACATTTGTGACTGAACTATAATACTTGCCTAAAAATGAAAGCATTTTTTGAAGCCATAGACTACCTTTTTACTGATATTCTGTTTATTCCACTACACTTTTTCAGGAACCTTGAATTAGTTAACTGGTGGACTGCAAACATTATTACCTGGGTTTTTATCCTTATTTGCTGTGCAGCCTTTGTATACTGGCTAAAACAGATCAGGATTTTTGATCAGACAGGCGAAGACAAACAGGATACTACTGCGCATTCGTTCTTATCATAAGTCGAAGCCAATATCTTTCCTAAAATACATCTTATCAAAATGTAGTTTATCTATATTTTGGTAAGATTTTTTTATGGCCTCTTTAAAGTCTTCCCCATAAGAGGTTACAGCAAGCACACGGCCACCTGCCGTTACAGCGTTATTGCCGCTTACAGCAGTACCGGCATGAAATACTATAGAGCCTTCTACCTTATCAAGCCCGGATATTACTTTACCTTTTTCATAATCTTCAGGGTAACCGCCGGAAACCATCATAACGGTAGCGGCACTCCTTGGGTCGGTTACTAAAACGGCTTCATCCAGTTTTTCGTTGGCTACGGCCACAAACAGCTCTACCAGGTCGCTTTGCAGCCTTGGTATTACCACTTCGGTCTCGGGGTCGCCCATGCGCACGTTGTATTCTATTACAAACGGGTCGTTACCCACCTTTATAAGGCCAATAAATACAAAGCCCTTATACTCTATGTTATCGTTAATAAGCCCTTGTATGGTAGGCTTAACAACGCGCTCTTCTATTTTTTCCATAAAAGCGGCATCGGCAAACGGAACGGGAGACACTGCACCCATACCACCGGTGTTAAGGCCGGCATCGCCTTCGCCTATGCGTTTATAATCTTTAGCGGTAGGAAGTATTTTATAGCTTTTACCATCGGTAAGTACAAAGCAGCTTAGCTCTATACCATCAAGAAATTCTTCTATAACAACTTTAGTACTTGCCTGGCCAAATTTTTCGCCTACAAGCATGTTGCGCAGTTCCTGTTGTGCTTCGGCAAGGTCCTGCAATATTAGTACGCCCTTACCGGCGGCAAGGCCATCTGCCTTAAGCACATAAGGGGCTTCTAATGTTTCAAGAAATTTACAACCTTCTTCTACCGTTTCTTTTGTAAAACTATCGTAAGCGGCAGTAGGGATGTTGTTTTTTACAAGGAATTTTTTTGCAAATTCTTTACTGCCTTCCAGTTCTGCGCCGTGCTTAGACGGGCCTATAACAGGTATGGCTGCAAGTGCGGTATCGTTTTTAAAAAAGTCGTATATGCCTTTTACCAACGGGTCTTCGGGGCCTACAACAACCATGTTTATATTTTCCTGCACTACAAATTGTTTTACAGCATCAAAATCAAGGGGGCTTATGTTTACATTCTTAGCAATAGCTGCGGTACCCGCATTGCCGGGCGCAACAAAAAGGGTATTACACAAAGGGCTTTGCAGCATTTTATGTGCCAGTGCATGTTCTCTTCCTCCGGATCCTAATAGTAAAATGTTCATGTTGTAGTTGTGTTGTTTATGCAAAGGTAATTATTAATAAGCTTTTTCTTCGCCCATAAATATATTTACCACTGTTTGTATTATAATTTTAAAATCCAGCAGCAGCGACCAGTTCTCTATGTAAAACACATCATATTTAATGCGGTTAATCATATCGGGGTCGGTAGCAATTTCGCCGCGAAAGCCCCTTACCTGTGCCAGGCCGGTTATGCCCGGTTTTACATACAGGCGCACCATGTATTTTTTAATCTTGTTGCCGTACAGGTTATTTTGGGTCCATAAATGGGGGCGGGGCCCTACGATAGACATATCTCCTTCCAGTACGTTTAAAAACTGCGGAAGCTCGTCTATACTTGTTTTGCGTATAAACTTACCTATACGGGTTACGCGGGGGTCGTTCCTTACAACCGATTTTTCTGTGGTTTCATTAATTTGCATGGACCTGAACTTATAGCAAAAAAATTCTTTTTCGTTATATCCGGGGCGGCTTTGCTTAAAAAAAACGGGGCCGCGTGATTCTAATTTTATAAGTAGCGCAAGCAGGGGGGTAAGCCATGATAATACAAATACAATGACTAAAAGTGAGAAGCCAATATCGAACAATCGTTTTATAATTTGCGAAGCAGGCTCGTGCAGTGCTGTTTTGCGCAGTGATAGTACAGGGAAGAACTCATAATAATCTATACGCAGGTTTTTAGAGAATATCTCTTTTGCATCGGGTATAAATTTTATGGCTTTATTGTATGTCTCTGCAAAATTTACAAGGTCTTTTAACTGGTCATTGTTTAGCTCATTAAGGGAGCAATATATCTCATCTACCTCGTTTTCTTTTACAAAACTTTTAATATCTTCTGTTCTCCCTATTACATCGGGGTTTATGGCAGTATCAGAAAAGAAGCCTAAAAAGCGGTAACCGTATTCGGTTTTATCTGTAAAAAACTTTTTAAGCGCAAGGGCATCGGCGGTATAGCCTATTATTATGGCCTTACGGTAGTTGCTGCCGGTGGCCAGGCGGTATTTTTGCAGGTAGTAAAATATTAAAAACTTAAAAACAGTAATAATTGCAAAGCAGGTTAATAAAAACTGGGCCGTAGCCTGCCCGCTAAAAATGGTTTTTTTTGCAAAGGGGAAAAAAGCAATAATTACAAGCATGAAAATAATACCCTGCTTTATAATCTTTGCGGCTATTCGCTGGGGCGGTGTGTAGCGGTATACTTCATAAAAACCCGAAAAATAAGCTATAACACACCAGCACACAATTTGATAAGAGGCAAAATGTATGCAGTTTAACCCAAACCCCGTATAAAAAGCGGGAAATAAAGCTGTGATTACCAATATATCAAAAGATATGTTGATGAGCCTTAAATATTTTGAATACCCTTTCCTGGCGGATAGAATCATTGTAATGTATAATCCTGAAAGGCGTATGCCTTTCTGTTTTAGTAATAGTTTTTCGCAATATCCTTACAATAAAGGTGTTGCTTTTATTTTTTTAACGCTACAGGGCATTTACAGGATCCTGCTGTACCTTTTTTGGAGGGCATGCAGGCTGCAAATTATTAAAAACGCAATAAAAAAGTGTAAAGAATACCACTCCGCGCTGCCTCCATAAAAATGACTCGGTCAAAAATAAGCTTATCATAAGAATTGCAAAAGCAATATGTACAAAATATTTTAGCTTTATACCGTTTCTCAGGTTTATCACTACTGCGGCAACTACTATAAGGAAACCAAAAATACCCAGATCGGCAAAAGCTTCTATATACTGGTTATGAAAATTAAATTTATTGTAGCCCTGGCCCCCTTTACCATCTCCTATGTAAATATTATGCTCGCGCCCTTTTTCATCTATTTTTATTATTGATGTATTGAGGCCGTAACCGGTAAATAAAATAGGCTCTTCCTGCAGCATTTCGGTAAATATCCTTATTTGGTATACCCTGAAAGCGGTGCCGTTAAAATAGTGGTTACTGGCAAATTTATCGTTATGCCACGCCTCGCCTATAGTTACATTATGTATTCCTGTAGATGTGGTGGGCACTATGGCGGGCTGCATTTCATGCAGTATGCGCTCATGAATTTTACTATAATAGCCTAATCCCAAAGCCATAATGCAAAATACTATTGTAGTTATAATGGCTGTTTTTTTAGGAAGGCCCGAAAAGAACAGGTAGTATACAATTATAAGCAATACATCTATAACAATAATATTTTTAGACGATAATAAAAAAACCATTACTAACAGGAATATCATGGCCGCGTAGCCCCAAAAGGTTTTATGTTTTTTAGATAAAAACTCAAATAAGGCCAGCGATATTAGGACAGAGCAATATATGGCATTTAAACCCGGGCCGGAAAGCTCATGGTAAAAAAATACGTCGGGGTTATGACTGCTGCTATACCTTACAATGGCACGGCATACACAGTACAACGCAAAAACGCACATTGCTATGCTGTAATTTTTAAGTATATCGTCTGTACACTTGCGGTTTAAGCGGCGGTTTAAAAAAAAAGCAACTGGTATAAAAAGAAGCGAGGCCTCTTTGCCAAGGGCCCTTAACGAACTGTTAATGTCTAATGACCAGGCAAGTGAGAGCGCCATTAGTAAAAAAAGCATTATGGGCAGCAGCAGGGCAGGGCGTACAGAAAATTCCTGGCGCCTTGCCGACAGTATACATAGCAGCACAAAAAATATTGCAGAGATGCTGTTGTATATATTGCCCATGGGTATTGTAATAGCCACCAGCGAGATTAAAAAAACCTGAAGCTTTTTACCCGGAGACAGGCCTATTCTTTTTAATAAAGCATGCCTCGAAAAATTGTAGATATTCGCCATTAATCTTTTCCCAGTTAAAATCGTGCACTATGGCAGTATAATTGTTTTCAATTTTTTGTAAATTTTCTTCTCTTTTAAGGGTAGTAACCAGGGTTGCCGCTTCTCCCGAATTAGAAAAATAGTAGGCATTGTCTTTAAGTATAGCACGGTTAAAATCGTTATTATGTGCTATAATAAATGCCCTCGATGCCATTGCCTCCAGTAACGATGGGTTTGTACCCCCTACAGAGTGGCCATGAAAATAAAGCTTAGAGTAGTAACGTAAATTGTTAAGGAAACTTATGTTAAAAATACCACCGGTAAACACAATATTGTTATAATCTGCATACTTTGTTTTTAAATATTCGCCATACTTTGTGGTGTTGTTGCCCACTACAAGTATGGTGGTTTTATCGTTACCTTCTACAACGCCCTGCAATACCATATCTATATTATTCTCCGGCTCAAAGCGGGCTATTATCATGTTATAATTGCCTTTTTGTACGCCGTAATCTTTTAAAATGGCATCGTCAGGATTTGCAAACGGGTGTGCGCCGTATGGTATATATTGCGAATCTTTATTGTATTTCTTTTTAAGGTAAGATTGTATCCCTAAAGAATCGGCCACCATATAATCACTGCTGTTAGCAGCGAGCTTCTCGGCAAATTTTAAAAATTTTTGTACCGATGGGGAATATTTAGACCTTTTCCATTCCAGCCCGTCCATATTGGTAATTATTACCGGCTTTTTAGGCAGCAGGAAGTACCATACCGAGTTACTGGTATAGCCAAGCTGTAATATAACATCAAAGTTATGCCTGCGGGAATCTATAATACAATTGTAATCGTAAATAAACTGCCCAAAAGTGCCCAGTTTATATTCCGGGTCGTATTTATGTATAAGGTTTACACCTTTAAATGTTTTTTCCTGGTACAGGTGATTGTGTGAGTTATAAACATATACATCATGGCCTTTCTCTGCAAGGTATACCGAAAAATATTCGGCAAACTGCTCAAAACCGCTGTAATGGTTTGGTATGCCCCTTGTGCCTACTATAGCTATTTTCATCCCCTTATTTTTTGAAAACGCAAATATATGTTTTTATATCAGTATTCTTTTTATGAAATTCCTATTTATGCTTATGGTTACCCATTAAGTACATTTACCATGCCCTGTATGTACTGCTCCTGCGAGAATACTTTGCAGGCCCTTTCATACCCTTTAGTACCCATCCCACTGCGCTGTGCTGCATTATTTACAAGTTGCTGTACGGCTGCCGCAAGATCTTGTTCGCTGCCGGGCTCTACAAGTATACCTGTAACATTATTAACTACAATTTCTGTAAGGCCGCCATGGTTTGCGGCAATTACAGGCTTTTTAGCCAGCATGGCTTCCAGTGCCACAAGGCCAAAGGGTTCCGGCTCTGTAGATGGCGCTGCGGCAATATCTGTAATGGCCCACACGGCTTTTATATTTTGTGTAAAGGGCAATATTACAACACTGTTATTTAACTGGTGTTCGTTTATAAGCACTTCCAGTTCTTCAAGGTAATATTCTTGTCCGGGTACGGGAGAGCCTGCAAAAAGTAGTTTTACATTACTGCCCTTAAAATGGTTTATATATGTGGTTAAAAGCCATTTATGTCCTTTAAACCTGCTTATACGGCCCACTAATGTTATAATTATATCCTGTTCTTTAAACCCAAACAGTTCTCTTTGCCCGGTTACTGCCATACCATCTCCTTCGCTGTCAAGGCCGTTGTGTACTACAACACATTTTGCCTCAAGGCCTTTTTGCCTCATGGTAAGGTTGTTTTGTGTCGCATACGAATTAGACACTACCACCGTTGCATACTTATTAAGCAGGTAAGCAAATGTATTAGCTATAAGCTTAGGGTGTACTATTATTTCGTGTACATGCCATACATGCTTAAGGTTGCGTTTTTTTGCGTAGAGCATGCCTAAAAGCACAGCAAGGGTATTAGAATATACAAGGTCAAATTTATATTGTGCGTGCAGCTTATCGAGCGTTTTTATGGCTTCTTTATAGCCTTTAAAAAGCGTTATCATATTTTTAGGCGAAAACATTTGCCTGTACAGCTTTAGTACCGGAGCTATGACAACTGTAATACCCTCGTTTTCGAGTTTTTCTTTTAAAGGGCCGTTAAATGGCAGGATTACTACCGGGTTAAATTTTTGCCTGTCTATTTTTGTTAATAATACAAGCAATGTTTTGTCTGAACCATATAGTTCTGCCGATTGATGTATTATAAGTATGTTTATTATTTTACCCATTATTAAAATACTGAGATTTATATTTATTGTAAATTTTGGGTATCATATTTTTGCTGCCCTTGTTTTATCATCATCTGCCTGAAGCATATAATAAATCCTATAATAATAGATTTGTTTTCTGTCTTATAATATAAACCCAGCAATACCCAACTGGATAGAAATAAAAATATACCGGTGCCAAGTACCAGTAAATTAATTTGGCTTATATAATCGTCGCGTGTTTTAGGAAGCCTGCATAAATAATAATGAAAAAGCAAATACAAAATTAAACCTGCAAGGCCGGCTTTTAAATATACAGTAATAAAACCGTTGTGCAGTGTTGGTAAATACCTTATAAATTCACCATCATTAGACCAAAATTGTTTGCCAAGATCTACAGTTGAACCTAGTCCTTTGCCAAAGGCAGGCCCGGCAGGTTCTCTACCAACTTGTTTAAGCGTAATTATTTTTTCGTATGATCTGTAATTATCATTAAGATCCTGCCAGTCATCTTTATCTACACGGGATTTAAATGCCTCTATGGGTGCATTCTTAATTTTAAAGAACAATGCCTCCAAACCTTTTCCGTTACGCGAAAATTTCATGTTAAACAGCACAGTATAAAGTAGTATTATAAACACTACCAAGCTGCCAATTATGGTTATAGAACGCTTGTTAATTTTAAAAAAACCCTGCATAGCCATATAAAATATCAGGAACTGTAAGAAGTTTGTTCTTGAAAGGTATAGAAATGAGGAAACAGACAGTATGAGAAGGATAATTATTTTACGATTTTTAGAAAACTGTAGTTTAAAACGCCGGCTATATATAGTAATAAGCAGGGAATATATTTCGAAATCGCTAAAATAGCCACCATACTCACGCAGTTTGTGTATGTTTAATATTCTATAGGCAGCAACACTATAGAGTATAATGCCTAAATGAATAATTGCAATAAACACGCCGGTATATACAATAGTGTAAAAGGGCTTAATATTTTCGTTTCTGCACAGGTTGTAGCCCAACAGCAATCCTATTATAGGTTTAAGCAAGTAGCTTATATCCCGAAAATAATTATATAAAAAGTAATCTTTAAATAAAGCTACGACAAAAGCTATACCTAATATGCCTAAAAATATTGATACATACCTTATAATTTCTAAAGAATAGCTTTGTTTAATAGTAATCATTGTTACTAATATCCATACAGCAAATGTAAGTTCGTAATTGTTTAAATATGTTACTCCAACGCATAGCGCAAAAAGTAATTGATAAATAAAATTTTTCTTAATCCTAAACATTATGAATTGTATTATTTGTCCTTATAATTTATTGTTACTTAGCTGTACCTTTTTTAAGTAATGGTAAGAATATTTAAAATATAAGACAGCAATAATTATTTCTGATACCAGCAAAGATAACACTATACTTATAACACCATAACTCTTTACACCGGTAAGTGATAATACTACTGTTACTAAAGCCAGGCTCATTATAATTTTTACATAGACTTTATGTTTATTTACAACAAACATTAATTGCTCTAACGGATAAGAAAAAGACATTACGAGCGGTATTAATAAAGCTATTCTAAAAATTGGGTTTAATACCACAGCATCGTGTACCGAGAGATTAAAATATAAAAGCACATTTAAAGAAAAGATATATAATATTGCAGTTCCGGTAGTCATTAAGATCATTCCATAGCCGGTATATTTTTTCCAGAAACTAAAACCATCTGTAATATCTTTTGATATCTTATAGCATACTGTTGGAAAAAAAAACCGTAAAAACACTTGTATAAATGTCCTGAACATACCTATAATGCGTTCTATTATGGCATATTGGCCGGCTGCATTATATCCTAAAAAAGCACTTATAATAAATGTGGGAGACAACTGCCTTGCCGACAGGAAAAGTTGGGAAACACATAGTGAAAAATCAATAACTATTGCTGTTTTAATGTTACCCAGGTTTGGTTTCCATAAATTTATATTATATTTTTTTACTGCATATATTAAAAACCCCAGGTTAAATAGTAATGCGCTTAAACCCAGTAATAAATTTACATATATATAATCTTTGCTGTTTTTTAATACTACATATACAAGCACTACATAAGTAACTTTAGAGGCAATATTAATAATGCTCACTATTTTAAAATTTTCTAATCCCTGTAAAAACCATGATGGACTAAATACCTGGGCAAGTATTATAGTACTGCTAAAAATGTATAGCAATCTCTCGTTGTATAAAAACGGAATACACTGCACAAGTATATTTATACAAAAAAAAACAAGTAAAAAGATTATAAATTTAGAGTAGAATGTGGTATTTGCAATTTCCTGTAGCTTAACAGGGTTATCACGGCTTTCTGAAATTTCTTTAGGAGCTTTTATTTCAAACCCATAATCAACAATGAGTATTAAAAATAATGCCATGCTAAACCCCAGGTTAACTTTGCCGTAGCCGCTTTCTCCGCAAATATATACTATATAAGGGATTACTAATAATGGCGAAATTAAATTAAAACCCTGTCCAATACCATAAATAACGAATTTTGTAAATTTTTCTTGAAGCAATATTTTTCTTACTTTATTCATCAAATACTTGTAACGATATGGGCGTAAAATTTTAAAGCAAACCAAGGTTTATTGTAGTACTTGCAGGCGAAGATACATCCTAAAAAGAGATTAAACATAAAAGCCACAAAAAATACTGGGATCTTTGTGGCTTTTATGTTATGCTATAAATAGTTACTTTATACCCGTTGTAATTTGTTTGATCTTAGACAGAAGATTGTCGTTAGGATATAATTTAGGGCCTGAAACTTGTGTTTTATCCAGCTTTGCAAGCTTGTTAGTGCCTTCAATGCGTTTTGAGGTATCTAAAGCCGGCTGAAAATAATCAAAAACCTGAGGGCCTTGTGCCTCAATAATCGCATCATTAAAAGACATTTTAAACCCTTTTAATTCAACATCAGACTGATCAGGATTTTTACCATAACCCAAATCTAAGCGAATCGCGGTTGGTATAACATTCTCTGGCAGGGCGAACTCAATTTTTTGGGAGCCTTCACTGCCCTTTATTTCACTCCATAAGGAATTTTCTTCTGTAAATAAGATAGAACCGTCAACAGTGTAATAAAGGTGTATATTGTCATCTTTCAAAAGCGAGACGTCTAATGTAACTTTAAATATATTACTTTCAGAAACAGCTTGAACGGCCGGTTCTTTAGATTGTTCAGTTTTTTCATCTTTGCAAGATATAAGACAAAATAAAAATAAACTAGCAATAATAAATTTGGTCTTCATAAAATTATTTTTTTGGCAAATATATTAAAATTGTGTACATATTATTATTGTTTCTCAACAAAATTTTCGGTAAGAATTAAACCCTCTTTATTTGTCTTTTTATTATATAAATAAAGGGCAACAATGTACTTACCTTTCTGTAAATCACTAATATCTCTTTTTGACAAAAATCCTGCTTTATCAAGTAAATAATTACTTTTAAAATATGTAGTAACATCAGGCCGTAGAATAGAAATAGTATTAAAAAAAAGATAGTCGCCATCCTTTAATAATACCAGTTCAATTTTTGTTTCTTCGGCATCCTGTCCTTCAAAATAAGCCCAGCCAGTTGCTTCTGCCTTATTTTCAGTTACGTTAATTGATTCTATACGGTATAGAAAATTATTGCCATTATGCTGCTTTGGCTGTTTAAATACTTTTATATCGCCTACACTTTTTCTATCTTCTTTTAAAATAAAATGTTTTGCCCAGACATTATTACCGGTATATTCGTAATCAATAAAAAATGTATCATCAATAAATTCTTTATTCTGAGGAGATACATTATATTCGCCCATATCAGCATTTAGGTACCAAAAAGCTTTTCTAATGGCGGGGTTATTGTTCATTTCATTAAGTAAATCATCTAACGATGTTTTTTGTTCTAATAAAATGTTACTGTTATTAAAAAAATAATTAAGCCATATACTTAGATTGGTATAAGCTTTTTCGCCTGGTTTTACATTTTTAATAACCGTTTCTGTAAGTTCTCTATACTGTGTCTTAGTATAGGTACTGTAATAGTGATTAAACAGGGCGGTATTTATTAGTATAAAACATACCAATAAAGATATTACGGCACTCTTTACAATTTTACTTCGTATAAACGAAATGCCCATAGCAATAATAAGTATAATAGCAGGCAAAACACTAATAAAATAACGATGGAGTATAACCGATAAACCAACTATAGATTTCACATACATAATACTTACAAATATAAATATCCATGAGGTGCAGATGATGAAGGCTAAAAGGTCATTATTATTTATTACATCACTTTTAAATTTAATTTGCCTTATATTAAATATGTTAATTATGTAATATATAAATACTACAAAAAACAACAAATTACTAATTTCAGAGTTACCTAAAAAATCTTTTAATATACCGGTAAGGGAGTCTGAAACCGGTTTTTGTATCCAGTTAGACTTTAACGAAACCAGCGTTGATAATTTATGAAAATTAGGCACGAAAAAAATTAGTAATATTATTCCAGATGTAAAATAATACTTAAATAAAGTAGTTTTATAGTTTTTTTCTGCAACAATTAAACTTATGAGTAATAATATATATTGAGAAAATACAGTTACAAGTGCAAAAAAGCTGGTATTTACCATCAAACCAGAAAAGATGCCATAATATACGGCATTTTTAGCACTAGGATTTTTAATAAGAATTGATAGACGGTAAAATGACAGTATTGATGTCAGCATTATTAATGAGTAAGGTCTGCCGTCTTGAGAAGTATAAATGGCAAAATGATTTACAGTTAAAAGAATAGCAGCAATTAATCCTGTATCCTTACCAATTAAAACTTTACCCAATTTATATATATATAATACACTTAAGGTACCAGCAATTACCGAAAATAATCGCGCTGTAATTGGCGAATAAGATATTAAATTTAAAAATTTCAAAACTATGAAATAAAGATATGGGAATCCTTCCCTCGTGTTAATGTTATGTACGAGTTCTTTTAAGGAAGTATTAGGATCAGTATTAAGCATTGTAGATATTTCATCTGCCCATATACTTTGAAAATTAAGTTGGTAAAGCCTTAAAAAGATAGCTACGATTAAAATAAGGCCAAGGAGGTAATGTTCTTTTGCGTAATTTACTAATTTCATTGTGGTGTATTTATTGTACAATTGCTTTAATTACAGCTTTTACATCTAACTCAAAATACATAGGCAGTCGTAAAAGTACATCTGTATACCGGTCTGTTTCCGGTAATGCGCGGCCATCGTGTTTATCGTTGTAAAACTGGCTTTCGTGAAGGCTTATGTAATGAAAAACAGCCTGAATGTTATTTTCTTTTAATTTTTGTATAAGGGCTGTGCGCTGCTCTAATGTATTGCATACTATATAAAACATGTGTGCGTTATTAGTTGCATAATCAGGTAAAGAGGGTAAACTAATATTATTTTGTAAAGCCCAGTCTTTTAGGCCGGTATAATAACTTTCCCAGTGTTCTTTTCTTTTTTGCTGTATAGATTCTGTATTTTCTAATTGCGCCCATAAAAATGCGGCAATAATCTCTGATGGTAAAAAAGAGCTCCCTACATCTACCCAGCCATACTTGTTTACTTCACCTCTAAAAAAGGCCGATCTGTTAGTGCCTTTTTCCCACAATATTTCTGCCCTGTCGGCAAACTGCAAATCATTTATGGCCAGCATTCCGCCCTCGCCCGAAATGATGTTTTTTGTTTCATGAAATGAAAATGCGGCTAAATGCCCTATAGAGCCCAATGCACGCTTTATACCATCCTTACCGGTATAATAACTGTCTATAGCCTGTGCGGCATCTTCAATTACATAAAGATCGTGCTTTTTGGCAATATCCATAATAG